>OFHO01000378.1_pt1 | contig 42410 bp, 37 predicted proteins | sample 1521531 | NCBI WGS metagenome assembly OFHO01 (sample SAMEA3504124, study PRJEB24116) | mouse gut metagenome | biome: mouse gut; feature: mouse-associated habitat; material: faeces | place: Denmark | collected 2011
CTGCCACGAACATGGGGCAAATATATAGTAACAGGAGGAAGCCCAAAATGGAACTTTATCATCACGGCATCAAAGGTCAGCGATGGGGTGTGCGACGTTACCAGAATGCGGATGGTTCTCTGACACCTGAGGGGCAGAAGCGGTATGACCGGGATGTTGCTGAAAACAACATGAAGAAAAAGGAAAACAGAGCAATTCTAAAAGAAGGCGGCGACCCAGACCGTTGGGTTCGTGAGGATTTAGAACGGTCTAAAAAGGTTGTGGATGCTAACTCCGATCTGGTGAAAGAGTTCAAGAAGCTCGAACAGACCACCGCACCAAAGCCTGCGACCAAGAAATTCGACTTATCCAAGATGAGCGACAAGGAACTTCGAGATCAGATCAATCGCCAACTCTTGGAGCAGCAGTACAACAACCTGTTTTCCGATACCTCTTCTTCGGAGGTCTCCAAAGGCCGCACCATGGTGAAAGATACTCTCGAATTTGCCGGGAGTGTTTTAGCCATCACTGGCTCAGCGCTCAGCATCGCTCGCGCAATCAAAGAACTGAGAGGATAGGAGGGCGTTTTTATGGAACAACTGGCCCATCATGGTATCCTGAACCAAAAATGGGGCGTGCGACATGGACCTCCTTATCCTCTTGGCGGAGGAGACTATAGTCCCGCTCAGAGAAAAGCCATCCGTAACAAACGGAAGGCCGGCAACAGTATCTACAACAAGCGGCATTTCGACGAGGTTCTGAAGGCCGACAAAACAACTCTGAGTACCTTGTCCTATGATCGTGATCGCACTAAGAACACTGATATGTTCTATGCGACACATAATGTTCTGGACAAGCATCAGTACAATGCCTTGTTCAATCGGCCTATTCCTAAGACTATATATGATGAGAACGGGAATCCGATTGGAACTGGAAACTTCATGAAGTACCGCATTGACAACTCGCTGAAGAAAGACATCAAAGTTGCCAGTGAAGATTCTGGCGCAGAGGTGTTCAGAGAGCTCTTTAAGAAAGATCGGGACTTCTACAATTTCGTTATGGACGAGGACCGTATGCAGAGCTACTTTGTGAGCGATAAGTACAAGTTTAAGGGTTATCGCGAAGTCCGGCAAGTCTTGGAAAAGATGAAGCAGGGCGACTACACCCCGACTGCTGACGAACTTCAGATCGTGTATCGAATGTTCAATTACGTCATTCCTTATGATGGTGCTGGCGATGCCCGCAAAGGAAAAGACGTAACTACTCAGCGGACGAAGTTCTTCAACGCTTGCAAAGAAGCTGGTTATGGAGCAGTCCTCGACACAAACGATGCCATTTATGGCGGATTCAAAGCCAAGTCTCCTGTTATAGTATTTGACATGGAACAGGTGGTTCCGAAAGATGTCTACCAAACCAAGATGATAGATCAGAAATTTTCGGACCTTGTGCTTGTCGGCAGGAAATTGCTTGGGCTGTAAGGGGGGTGAGCAGATGTTATCAAACACTGCCGTCCCCAAATATTACGGTGCTTTTCGAGACGCTGTAATTCGAGGCGAAATCCCAGTATGCAGAGAGATCGACTTGGAAATGCACAGGATTGACGATTTGATTGCCGATCCGATGTATTACTATGACGATAGAGTTGTTGATGGTTGGGTCGAGTTCTGTGAAAATGAATTGACATTGACCGACGGCTCCGATTTGCATTTGCTGGATAGCTTCAAGCTCTGGGGCGAGCAGGTGTTTGGTTGGTACTACTTTGAGACACGTTCAGTTTATGTCCCCAATCGAGATGGGCATGGCGGACGATACGTCAATAAGAAGATCAAGAAACGGTTAGTGAATAAGCAGTATCTGATTGTTGGACGAGGTGCAGCGAAGTCGCTGTATGACTCCTGCATTCAGGCATACTCTCTGGTCGTTGACGGATCTACCACACATCAAATCACTACGGCCCCAACTATGAAACAGGCAGAGGAGATCATCAACCCGATTAAAACTGCCATCACAAGAGCTTGCGGCCCTGTATTCCAGTTCTTGACAGAGGGTTCTATCCAGAACACGACCGGCAATCTCATGAATCGAGTTAAGCTGGCTTCGACGAAGAAGGGCATCGAGAACTTTATTTCCGGCTCCCTGATCGAAGTTCGTCCGATGTCGGTGGACAAGCTTCAGGGATTACGCTGCAAGGTTGCTACGGTTGACGAGTGGCTTTCTTCTGCGGATGCTCGTGAAGATGTCATTGGTGCCATCGAACAAGGCGCATCCAAGTTAGATGACTACCTGATCGTGGCCACAAGCTCCGAAGGCACAGTCCGAAACGGAGCAGGTGACACAATCAAAATAGAGTTAATGAACATCCTACAGGGTGTTGGCCGGCCAATGCCCCAGGTGTCAATCTGGTGGTATAAGCTGGATTCCGTTGAAGAGGTTGCTTATCCCGATATGTGGCTGAAAGCCAATCCTAACATCGGGAAGACTGTGACCTATGAAACCTACCAAAAAGATGTAGATAGAGCTGAAACTGCCCCATCCACGAGAAACGATATGTTGGCGAAAAGGTTTGGCCTCCCTATGGAAGGCTACACCTACTATTTCACCTATGAGGAAACCCTTCCTCATCGCAGGCAAAAGTTCTGGCAGCTGCCGTGCGCTATCGGATGTGATCTTTCACAGGGTGACGACTTCTGCTCGTTTACATTCTTATTTCCTCTTCGGGGTGGGGCATTCGGTGTGAAAACCAGGAATTACATCACTTCGCTTACCCTTAATAAACTCCCCGCCGCCATGCGTCTTAAGTACGAGGACTTCATGGCGGAAGGGAGTCTCATTGTTATGGAGGGGACGGTCCTCGATTTGATGCAGGTCTACGAAGATCTGGACGACCACATCATCAACTGCGGCTACGATGTTCGCTGTCTCGGATATGACCCGTACAATGCGAAAGAGTTCGTAGAACGTTGGATGTCTGAGAATGGGCCGTATGGCATCGAGAAGGTCATTCAGGGAGCAAAGACTGAGTCTGTTCCTTTGGGTGAACTGAAGAAACTCTCTGAGGAACGTATGCTTATCTTCGATGAAGATCTGATGACCTTTGCTATGGGTAACTGTATCACGATTGAGGATACCAATGGGAACCGTAAGCTGATGAAGAAGCGGTCTGAGCAAAAGATAGACGCTGTGGCTGCCATGATGGATGCCTATATCGCTTATCGGCACAATCCCGAAGCATTTGAATAGGAGGAATCGTCTAATGATGACCTTCTCAAGAAGATGCTTGCTGAGTTAGCTTGAGGGAGGTGATGGTTACTGAAATGGAAATGTCATTAGGAGCTCGATTGAAACACGCCTGGAATGTGTTTACAGCAAATGAATTTGTCAAACCTCGCTGGGACATTGGCCCGAGCTATCATTATCGCCCGGACCGTCCTATTTTCAGTAGAGGAAATGAGCGGTCCATCATCACTTCAGTTTACAACCGAATCGCATTGGACGTAGCGGCTATCAGCATCCAGCATGTTCGTTTGGATGATGAAGGCCGCTTTACTTCTGTCATGAACAGTACCTTAAATGACTGTCTTTCTCTGGAGGCAAATCTCGATCAAACCGGAAGGGCATTTATTCAGGATATTGTTCAGTCCATGTTGGATGAAGGCTGTGTTGCCATTGTCCCCGTTGACACAGATATTGACCCAGATGAAGGGTCATACAAGATCGAAACAATGCGAACCGGGAAGATCCTGGAGTGGTATCCGCAGCATGTTAAGGTTCGTGTTTACAACGAGCAAACAGGCAAGAAGGAAGATGTTTTGGTGTCTAAACGCACCGTAGCCATTGTGGAGAATCCCTTCTATGCCGTCATGAACGAGCCCAACTCCACAATGCAGAGGTTGATTCGGAAACTCAATATTCTGGACGCAATCGACGAACAGAGCGGTTCCGGAAAACTCAATCTCATCATCCAGCTCCCTTATGTCATCAAGACAGAAGCGAGGCGTCAACAGGCGGAAAAACGCCGTAAAGATATCGAGGAACAGCTATCCGGTTCCAAGTATGGTGTTGCGTACACCGATGGAACAGAGCATGTGGTTCAGCTGAACCGGCCCGTCGACAACAACATAATGTCTCAGATTGAATACCTGACGAGTATGCTTTACAGCCAGTTGGGATTGACTCAGACCATTATGGATGGTTCTGCCGACGACAAGACGATGCTGAACTATCTGACTCGAACCGTCGAACCGATTCTTTCCGCTATCGTTGACGAGATGAAGAGGAAATTCCTCACCAAGACCGCTCGGTCACAGAAGCAGTCGATCCTGTTCTTCAGAGATCCGTTCAAGCTGGTTCCTGTGAGTGAGATTGCTGAGATCGCCGACAAGATGACTCGTAACGAGATCATGACCTCGAATGAGATTCGGCAGAAGATCGGCATGACACCCTCGAAGGACCCGAATGCGGACAAGCTCCGGAACAGCAACTTGAGTGCTCCCAAAGAGGAATCGACCGAACAAAACATTTCAAAGGAGGACAAAGTTCAAAATGGATCTGAAGTATAACTTTAGTGGCTGGGCAACCCGAAACGATCTTGTTTGCGCCGACGGAAGAACTATCCGGAGGGATGCTTTCAAGCATTGCGATGGGATGTCGGTTCCTATTGTTTGGAACCATCAGCACGACGATGTTGACAACATCCTGGGCCATGCCATTCTGGAAAACCGCCAGGACGGCGTATATGCCTACTGTTTCCTGAATGAAACCGAGAGCGGCAAGAAAGCCAAGGAGATCGTTCAGCATGGCGATGTGCATATGCTCTCCATTTACGCCAATGGGCTGAAACAGATGTCCAATGGCCGCGGCAAGGATGTCGTTCACGGGGACATCAAAGAGGTCAGTCTGGTTGTCGGTGCGGCGAATCCCGGCGCTTTTATCGACTTCGTGGATCTGGCCCATGGTGAGGGCGCTGAGCAGGAAATCATCATCGGAAGTGGTGAGCCTGTCAGCCTTTATCATTCCGATGATAAGCCCCCTCTGGTCCCGCCCAAAACGGAGCCCAAAGAGGAGCCCAAGCCCGAAACCAAACCCAAGGACGATCCGAAGCCGGAGGACAAGCCCAAGGACGACGAGACAGTTCAGGACGTTGTCGACAGCATGACCGATAAGCAGCGGACCGTCATGTATGCCCTCATCGCCGCTACTGCGGAAGAGCTGGGGGCTTCCAAAAAGGGGGACGATGACGACCCCGAAGACAAATCTGACAAAACCAAAGGAGGAGACAACACCATGAAGCACAATGTTTTCGACAAGGAAGAGACTCGGGACACCACTCTGAGCCATGCCGTTCAGGGCGAGATTCTGGGCCTGGCCAAGCAGAACAATGTTGGCAGCCTGCGGACTGCTCTCGCTATCTATGCTCAGGAAGCTGCCGCCAATGGTGACGAGGAGCTTCAGCACGGCATCGACAACATCGAGAGCCTGTTCCCCGACTACAAGGATCTGCGCTCCGGCGCTCCCGAGCTGCTCACCCGTGACCAGGGCTGGGTCGATGTGGTTATGAAGAAGGTCCGCAAGACCCCCATCAGCCGTATCCGTACCCGCCAGATGGACGCCCGCAATGCGCGCGCTCGGGGGCAGGGTTATCAGAAGGGTAAGCGGAAGACCCCTTCCGGCAACATGAACATGATCTCCCGGACCACTGATCCGCAGACCGTGTACTGCATCGATTCTCTGCATCGGGACGACATCGTTGACATCATCGATTTCGACGTGGTCGAGTACCAGTACGGCGTGATGAAGCAGAACCTCAATGAAGAGGTTGCCATTGCTATCATGATCGGTGACGGTCGTGATGCTTCCGATGAGATGAAGATCTCTGAGGATCATATCCGTTCTATCTGGAACGATGACGATCTCTACACCATTCACTACGATGTCGACATCGAGAAGGCGCGGAACGAGCTTCAGGGCTCTCGGACTGACATGAATTTCGGCGAGAATTACATCTATGCCGAGGCTATTATCAGCGCCGCAAAATACTCCCGCGAGAAGTACAAGGGTTCCGGCACGCCTGATCTCTTCTGCACCCCTCACCTCGTCAATGTGATGCTGCTGGCGCGTGATCTGAATGGCCGCCGTATCTACGATAATTTGAACGATCTGACCGCTGCACTGAATGTTGGTGCGATCCATACTGCGGAGCAGTTCGAGGGCCTGGTGCGTGAGGATGATGACGGCGGTAAGCACAAGCTGCTGGGCATCTTTGTCAATCTTTCCGATTATACCGTTGGCTCCACCAAGGGCGGTGAGATTTCTCGATTCGATCAGTTCGACATCAAATTCAACGAGCACATTTACCTCATCGAGACCCGCCTGTCCGGCGCTTTGACCAGGCTCTACTCCGCCATTGCGCTGGAGGAGCCTGTCACTCCCTGATGTGAGGGTATCAAAATGGCAAAATTTTATGGATCGGTCGGCTATGCTGAAACTGTAAAGACAGCTCCTGGCGTGCATGAGGAGAGGATCGTCGAGTACCCGTACTATGGCGATTTGACCCGGAATGCACGCCAGCTTCAGTCTTCGGAGACTCTCAACGACGACATCAACGTTGCAAATGAGATCAGCATAGTCGCCGATCCATTTGCCAGAGAGAATTTTCACCGAATGCGTTATGTCGTGTTTATGGGGGCGAAATGGAAGATCACCAAGGTGGAGGTTGGTTATCCACGGTTAATCTTGACGATTGGGGGCCTTTATCATGAGTCAAAGAAGAATTGAGCTCCAGGCAATTCTGGAGAATCTGCTTGGCTCTGAAAATGTGTACTTCCAACCGCCAGCGAATCTTGAGATGGAATATGACTGTATCCGATATTCCCGAATCAAGATCAAACCGAATTTCGCTAATAACCTTCCCTACCTCCTTCACGACTGCTATCAGGTGATTTCGATTACTAAAAATCCCGATAGCGATCTTCCTCATAAGATCGCATCTCTGCCGATGTGCTCTCACGATAGCCACTATACGGCAGAAAATCTGCACCATGATGTCTTCACACTCTATTACTAACAAGGAGGAAACTGCAATGAATAAACTTCAGTGGGATAAGGTCGGCGAGCGTTTGTATGAAACTGGCGTTGACCGCTGCGTACTCTTTCTTATGGGAAAGAACGCCGCCTATGAGAAGGGCGTTCCTTGGAATGGCCTGACCGCATTCAACGAGAACCCTTCCGGGGGTGAGGCCAATCCCTTCTACGCCAACAACAAAAAGTACCTGAACATCATCGCTGCTGAGGATTTCGGCTTCGGCCTTGAGGCCTATACCTACCCCGATGAGTGGGCGGCCTGTGACGGTTCTGCCGAGATCGCCCCGGGCGTCACTGCTGGCCAGCAGACCCGCAAGGTCTTTGGCATCACCTGTCGTACTCTGATCGGCAACGATACTGAGGGTCAGGATCATGGCTACAAGCTCCATCTGGTCTATGGCGCGCAGGCGTCTCCCTCTCAGCGCAACCATGGAACTGTGAACGAGAGCCCCGAGCCTACCACTATGAGCTGGGACGCCACCACCACCCCTGTTGAGGTCCCCGGTTTCAAGCCTACGGCTCATTTGGTCATCGACTCTACCAAGACCTCTGCCGAGAAGATGGCCGCCCTGGAGGAGATTCTGTACGGCAAAGATCCCACGTCCGAGGGCGGCACCGACGGCGCCGATTCTCGTCTGCCCCTGCCCGCCGAGATCATCGAGCTGATGAAAGATTCTGCGATTTCCGGCTAATTTTTGCCGCCGTACATCCATCCTGTAAGATCTATGCAATTTGTGAAGCGGGGCTCTCTTAACCGAGGGCTCCGCTTCCTTTTATTTTTGAAAGGAGAAAACTTACCATGCTGAAACTGACAAGGACTTACGTCGACTTCAATGATCTTTCCCGCACGGAAGATTTTTACTTCAACCTGACCCAGGCCGAGGTGACCGAGATGGAGCTTTCCGTTGACGGCGGCCTCGTCGAGATGATTAACCGCATCGTCGCCGCGAAGGACGGCAAGCAGATCATCGCCCTGTTCAAGGACATCGTTCTGCGCGCTTACGGCGAGAAGTCCCCTGATGGCAAGCGGTTCATCAAGACTCCGGAGATCCGGGATGCCTTCGCCCAGACTCAGGCCTATAGCGACCTGTTCATGGAACTGGCGACCGATGCGCAGAAGGCGGCCGAGTTCGTCAACGGCATCGTCCCCGCTCAGAAGCCCGCGGCCTCTGAGCCTCCTAAGGTTCCTGTTACCCCGCTTGGAAACCAGGGCTGAGATAAGTGGAGTGACCGGAGATGCTGGAGATCGTAGTACCTGCGATACAGATAGGGGAGAAGTTCGACGAAGCAAAAAGCGAATTCATTCCCATCATGACAAAAGAGCAGACGCTAAAGCTGGAGCATTCTCTGGTCTCCCTTTCAAAATGGGAGGCAAAGTGGCGTAAGCCTTTCCTTTCCAAAGAGAAAAGGAGCGCAGAGGAGTCCATTGACTATGTTCGGTGTATGACCCTGACACAGAATGTGGACCCCAATGTCTATAAAGCGCTTACGCCAAAGCTTCTCGCCGAGGTGTCTGCCTATATTGATGCATCTATGACTGCCACCACTTTCCCTAAGCGGGGGAATAGGGCCACAAGCAGCGAGTACATCACATCGGAGATCATCTATTATTGGATGGTCTCGTATCAAATTCCCTTCGAGTGTCAGAAATGGCATCTGAGTCGTCTTCTTACCCTCATTAACGTCTGCAATGTGAAGAATGCACCGCAGAAGAAGATGAGTCGGCAGGAAATCATGGCTCGAAATCGTGCCCTTAACGCCGCTCGAAGAAAGAAACTGAATACGAGAGGGTGATAAGGATGCCTCTGATCGGAACAACAAATGAGGAAAAGATTTGGAATTACCTGAAGTCAAAAGGTCTTTCCGATTGCGGCGTCGCCGGGCTCATGGGTAATCTTTATGCCGAGTCTGGCTTGCGCCCGAATAATCTCCAGAACACTTATGAAGGAAAGTTGGGCATGGCCGATGCCGAGTACACCGAATTGGTGGATAAAGGCTCTTACAAGAACTTCGGTAATGACCGAGCAGGCTACGGCCTTGCTCAGTGGACATATCCGACACGCAAAGCCGCTTTACTCACCTATGCAAAGAATTGCGGCAAATCTATCGGTGATTTGGAGATGCAGCTTGAGTTCTTGCTGAAGGAACTGACCAGCTATGGTCTCTTTAACAAACTCAAAACCGTATCGACCGTACTTGAAGCCTCCAATATCATTTTGCTGGAGTTTGAAAAGCCGGCAAGTATGAACACGGCTGCAACACAGGCCAAGAGGGCCGAGTACGGTCAAAAGTATTTCGATAAGTATGTCCAGAAAGGAAGTGCCGACCATATGGCAAAATTGACCCCGAATACCACCTACACCGTAAACGGTGTGAAAATCAGCGATAAGATCATTCCGGACGGCACTCGCTGGCAGGACACTACCAAAGCTAAGAAGGCTGGTTTCTCCGCTGGCGCTTTGTACAAGAGCCAGAAGAAATTGAGCGGCACCGGTCATGGGAAGAGTGTAACTATTCACAATACCAATGACCTTCCCAATGTTCACGATGATGGCGAGCAGTATACCAGAGCAACATTCAACCAGAACATGAACAGCAGCCGGGTTCATTTCTTTGTTGATGATACCGGTGGCTGGCAGAACCTGAAGGCGGGAACCGGGATGGTCCCGTCTGATCCCGTTGGAGCTGCTGAGGTTTCATGGCACTCTGGAGATGGCTCTGTGGCTGATGGCGGCAACATGACGAGCCTGAGCATCGAAATCATCATGAATGAGTCTCCGGAGCATGACAAGATCGCCAGGGACAATGGTGCCAGACTGGCCGCATGGCTGCTCTGGAAGAATGGTCTCACAATCGATAAACTCGTTACCCACACCTATTGGGTAAATAAGTCGGCCGGTAAAAAGTTTGCTGATGTGGACGAACAGTGCTGCAATCCGATCTCCGGCAAGAAATGGTGCCCGACATACATCTTCGGCAGCAGCAATAAGACCTCCGCTATGAAGAACTGGAAGGCATTCAAAGCACTTGTTAAGAGCTACCTGGATGCCCTCAATGGCGGAGCAGCTTCCGTAACTACCACAAAGCCAGAAAACACCCCTTCTCAGGCTTCTGCTTTTGTACCGAGACTGACTCGACCTGAAGCAGGAAACAAATATTACATCACAAAGGCCTCTGGTGGCTATTCGTCTGCTGTTAAGGGAAGTCCGACTGATGCCCTCTGCGATGTGCTTGCAAACTGTGTAGGCTATGCCTACGGCAGGTTCAACGAAATCGTTGGTGAAGGTGCCTGTAAGTATTTGAGCCCTGTGAATGCTGAGAATTTCATTCAGTACAAGGGCGAACTGGAAGTCGGAACCGAGCCCCGCTTGGGTGCATGTATGGTCTGGCAGAAAGGATCTACTTTGAAGGGAACCGATGGCGCCGGTCATGTCGCTATCGTTGAGAAGGTCATCAGCGCTACAGAAGTTGTTACTTCTGAAAGCGGATGGAAAGCTTCTAAACCTTTCTGGACTCAAACTCGGAAAAAGGGAACAGGTAATTGGGGCCAGGGGACTGGGTATAAGTTCCTTGGCTTTATTTATAACCCGGCAAAGTGTTGCCAAGGGACTGCCCCCGTTTCCAAACCGACAACAACACCCGCCACAACAATGAAGAAAGCGACAGAGGCTGCTAAGTCTTTGAAGAAATCTTTGGCTGGAACCTATGTCGTAACCGCTGAAAGCGGTCTTCATCTTCGAGCCGGAGCCGGAACCAACAAGGCCAGCATGATCCTCCTCCCCAAAGGGACAAAAGTGCAGAACTATGGCTATTACACTGAAATCAACGGTGTTGCATGGCTCTACATTCAGGTTACCTATCGTGGTGTTAGATACACAGGATTCAGTTCAGGAGCGTATCTGAGCAAAACGTAAAGGAGCAACTCTATGATTACGTTCAGACAAAAGGGCGACTTCTCCAACCTGACCAAATTCTTAGAAAGAGCAAAAGAGGTTGTGCACTTCGGTGATCTCGATAAGTACGGTCGCGCTGGAGTGGCCGCCCTTGCGTCTGCGACGCCTGTTGATTCCGGATTGACGGCGAGTTCGTGGTCTTACGAGATTACAAACAAGAATGGGACGGCGACGATTTCATTCCGCAACTCTAACATTCAAAATGGAGTTCCTATTGCTATCATTCTGCAATATGGACACGCCACAGGGACAGGCGGCTGGGTAGAAGGGCGCGATTACATCAACCCCGCTATCCAGCCTATTTTTGACCAAATTGCAAATGACGCATGGAAGGAGGTTGAACGGTTATGAGCAGGACAATCGACGAGAGAGTCGTAGAAATGCGATTTGACAACAAGCAGTTTGAATCTGGTGTTCAAACGAGTTTGTCAACTTTGGAAAAGCTTAAGAAAGGTTTAGACCTGGACGGAGCTGCTAAAGGCTTTGACCAACTCAGTACGGCTGCTAAAAGATGCGATATGTCCGCAATCGGGCGTTCTGTCGAGACTGTGCAAGCAAAATTCTCGGCATTTGAAGTCGTAGCTATGACTGCTCTCTCCAACATCACCAATTCTGCGGTGAATGCTGGTAAGCGTCTTCTCTCCTCCCTAACTATTGAGCCGGTTTCTACGGGTTTCAATGAGTACGAGCTTAAGATGGGTTCTATCCAGACCATCATGGCGAGTACCGGTGAAAGTCTGGACAAGGTCAACCAGAAGCTGAACGAGCTGAACAGATATTCAGACCGTACTATCTATTCCTTCTCTGACATGACCACGAACATCGGTAAGTTTACTAATGCCGGTGTTAAATTGGACGATGCTGTTGCCGCAATTCAGGGCGTCAGCAATGTGGCTGCTGTATCCGGTGCAAATGCTAACGAAGCATCCCGGGCAATGTATAACTTCGCTCAGGCATTGTCGGCTGGCTACGTTAAGCTGATTGACTGGAAATCCATTGAGAACGCCAATATGGCCACGGTGGAGTTCAAGACGCAACTTTTGGAGTCTGCTGTTGCTGCTGGTACATTAACAAAGACTGCTGATGGCATGTATAAGACTTTGGCGAAGGGGACTGTCATCGACGCGACTCATTTGTTCAACGACAGTCTTCAGGAGCAGTGGATGACCACGGAAGTCTTGACTGAAACTTTGAAGGACTATGCCGACGAGACCACAGAGATTGGTAAGAAAGCCTCCGCGGCAGCCCAAGATGTAAAAACTTGGACTCAGCTTTTGGATACTCTTAAAGAGAGTGCTCAATCTGGCTGGGCCGAGACTTGGCAGTTGGTCGCAGGCGACTACGAAGAAGCAAAAGCTACTCTTCGCACATTCTCCGAATTCTTCAGCAGTATCATCGATGGTTCCGCCGAAGCGAGAAACGCCCTTTTGGAAGGTGCGTTGATGTCGAGTTGGGGGCAGATCAAAAATCGAGTCAATGAAACAGGCATCTCCGTTGATTCGTTTCGAGACACCCTTCGCGAAACTGCTGAGAGTTCTGTTGAAGGACTGGACAAGATAATCGAGGAAGCCGGTTCCTTTGACGCCGCTCTTTCTAAAGGCTGGCTCACTACCGACATCCTCTCTGATACCTTGGATAATCTGGTCAGCAAGGCCGCTGGAACTCAGGTGAGTATCTCTGAGCTTTCGGATGAGCAGTTGCAGAACATCGGATACACCCAAGAGCAAATCGAGGCTCTTCGGGCTCTTTCGGAAGAAGCCAAGTCCTCTGACAGTAATCTCGCTTCCTTGGTAAGCACGCTGGATCGTCAAAGTGGCCGCGAACTTTTATTCGATTCTCTATTGAATGGAGCAAAGGCGGTTCAGGGATTGTTCCAGACCATCAAAGGTGCATGGCAGGATATTTTTCCGCCTGCTACATCTGAACAGCTTTATTCCTTCATCGAAGCACTACATTCCGCATCGGAGAGAATAAGAGATTTCTTTACGCAAGCGGAGGAAGGTGCTGATGGATTTACGGGGGCTATTAACAAGCCATTACAAGATATCGGAAACACTTTTAAGGGCCTCTTTGCGATACTCGATATCGTGAAGCAGGCCTTTAGTGCTTTGTGGCGAGTTATCACCCCCGCTGGTTCCGCAGTTGGTGGACTCCTTACAGGCGTGCTCGGACTGACTGGTTCTTTTGGAGAATGGCTCGCTAAACTTGATGAAAGCATAAAGAAGGGCGATGTCTTCTACAAAGTGCTTAAGTCTATTGTCGATGTCGTAAAAGGCGCCATTACTGTGGTGACCGGGTTCGCTGCTGCGATTGGAGAGAGCTTAGGTTTCCCCGGCCTCGACGGAGCAACAGCTTCTGTTGAAGCATTTCTCGGGACTCTGAAAGAGAAAGTGAGTGCTCCGGGACTGGAGAAATTGCAGGCTATCTTTGATGGCATCTGCACAAGAGCTAAGTGGGTGAAAGACGCCATCGTCGGCATGAAAGACGGTGTCGTTGATTCCATGGGTAAGATTGACGGAGCAGTTTCCGGAAACAAATTTGTTCAGGTCCTGACTGGTATCGGTACTCTTATCCGAGAGGTTGCCAGCGCTATTGCAGGACTACTCGGAAAAGCAATCGACGGTCTTATCAATACACTGAGCAATGCTGACTTCAACGGCATCCTCGATTTTCTGAATGCTTTAGCCGCCGGTGGTATTATAGCCGCGATCCGTAAATTCATAGATCCTGTAGAGGAACTGGAAAACACATTCACCCAGTCCTTAAGACTGGTGAAAGGACTCGGTGGCGGCGTTACCAAGATTTTGGACGGTGTTCGCGGAAGTTTAGAGGCCTGGCAGACCAAGCTGAAGTCCGATGCTTTAGGCAAGATAGCAGCCTCTATCGCTGTGCTCTCTGTGAGTTTGTTGGTACTTTCGTCTATTGACTCCGACAAAGTTACTGGTTCACTTGCCGCCATGGGCACCATGTTCGCAGAGCTTATCGCGTCCATGGCCGTCTTGGATAAGCTGAGCATTGATGGAAAATCTGCCAATAAAACCGCTTCGGCTATGATAAAGATGGGAGCGGCGCTCCTTGTCTTGAGTCTGGCTATGAAGAATATCGCCGAATTGAATCCTGAACAGTTAGCCGAAGGGCTAATCGGTGTTGGCGTATTATTGGCTGAGGTTGATCTATTCCTCAATACAGCTAAGTTTGACAAGAAGGCTTCTAAATCTGCGACAGGTATGATTCTATTCGCCGCAGCAATCAAAATACTCTCTTCTGCTGTAAAGAGCCTTGGAGAGATGGATTGGGACGATATGGCGAAGGGACTTGTCGGTGTCGGGGTTCTTCTGGCTGAAGTCGAAGTCTTTCTGAACAATGCAAAGTTTAACGGAAAGGCTGTTTTGACTGCAACCGGCATCGTTATTCTCTCCTCGGCAATCAAGGTCCTCGCCTCTGCCTGTAAAGATTTCGGCTCTATGTCATGGGGCGAAATCACCAAAGGTCTTACTTCTATTGCTGCGCTCCTGCTGGAGATCACAGCATTTACTAAGCTGACCGGTGACGCGAAGCACGTTATCTCGACAGGCCTCGCCTTGATCGAGATTGCCGCTGCCATGAAGATATTCGCATCTGCTATGTCTGACTTTGGCAGTATGAGCGGTTCGGAGATCGCTAAGGGTCTTGTGGCCATGGGCGGAGCTCTTGCGGAAGTAGCGATTGCCGTAAACCTGATGCCCAAGAATATGGTCAGTGTCGGAAGCGGTCTGGTCATTGTTGGTGCAGCTCTCAAGATCGTGGCCAGTGCTCTTTCCTCGATGGGCAACATGAGCTGGGAGTCCATTGCAAAAGGTCTTGTAGCCATGGGTGGGGCCCTTGCGGAACTGGCTATCGGTCTGAATGTAATGAATGGAACGCTTGCTGGTTCTGCCGCATTGCTTGTGGCTGCTGGAGCTTTGACCGTCCTGACTCCGGTCCTTGTGATTCTTGGCAACATGAGCTGGGAATCTATTGCAAAAGGTCTCATCACGATTGCGGGGGCTTTCACCGTTATGGGCGTCGCCGGAGCCGTTCTTGGCCCATTGGCTCCATCCATCCTCGCCATTTCGGGAGCATTGGCCTTGCTCGGAGTTGGTTCTGTTGCTATCGGAGCTGGTCTTACACTGATTGGCACGGGACTGACTTCTATTGCAGTAGGCTTAACGTCATTGGCAGCCGCGTTCGCCTCAAGTGGAACTCTCATTGTTGGCGGGCTTTCTGCTATTGTTCTCGGATTTGCGGGGCTCATCCCGGCTATTGCCGAGAAAATCGGTGAGGCCATCGTAGCATTCTGCGGTGCTATTTCAAGCGGAGCTCCGGCCATCGGTGAGGCTGTGAAGGCCATTGTTTTGACTTTGGTCGACGTTCTGGTTCAGTGCGTTCCCGCTATTGCCGACGGCGCGCTTCAGTTAGTGACCGGCGTATTGGCGTCTTTGGTCGCTTACACTCCTCAGATCGTAGATTCTGTGATGCAGTTCCTGATCGAGGTACTCGAAGGGATCGCTCGTAATATTCCCCAACTCGTTCAGGCCGCAATGGATGTTGTCGGCGCATTCTTCGCCGGCGTTCTGAGTGCTTTGAGCAATATTGACAGCAGTTCCCTTATTCAGGGGATCGCGGCTGTTGGTTTGCTTACGGCTTTAGTTGCAGCGCTCGGCGCTGTCTCGGGGCTTATTCCGGCAGCTATGGCCGGCGTTCTCGGCATGGGTGTTGTAATAACGGAACTGTCGGTTGTTCTGGCTGCTATTGGAGCTTTGGCACAGATCCCTGGCCTTGAGTGGCTTATCAGCGAAGGCGGTCAGTTCCTCCAAACTGTTGGAAATGCTATCGGCAGATTCGTTGGGGGGATTGTCGGCGGTTTCATGAGCGGTGTCTCCAGTTCGTTCCCTCAAATCGGGGCGGATCTGTCCTCGTTCATGACAAATGTTAAGCCCTTCATCGACGGAGCCGGTAGCATCAGCCCGGATATGCTTACTGGAGTCAAGGCACTTACCGAAGCAATCATTCTCATTACTGCCGCCGATTTGCTGGAGGGTTTGACCTCTTGGCTCACTGGCGGTTCTTCTTTGTCTGACTTTGCAGAACAGCTTGTGCCGTTTGGCGAAGCCATGATGAAGTTCTCCAACACTATTTCCGGTTTGGATGGAGATTTGGTCAGTACAGCCGCTATTGCCGGAAAGACATTGGCTGAAATGGCCGCAACTCTGCCCAATAGCGGAGGAGTGGTCGGATTCTTTGCTGGTGAGAACGACATGGAAGAGTTCGGGAATCAGCTCTCCGGCTTTGGCAAGTCCATGATGGACTTTGCTGACAGCATCAAGGGACTGGATTCCGACGCTGTTCAAAATGCCGCGATTGCCGGTAAAGCGATGGCCGAAATGGCTGCTACTTTGCCCAATACCGGTGGCGCAGTTTCCTTTTTCACTGGAAACAACGATATGGATACCTTTGGAGATCAGCTTGTTCCGTTTGGCAAGGCGATTAAAGAATACTCTGACGCTGTAGCTGGTCTTGATGCTGATGCTGTTGTGAATTCTGCGATAGCGGGTAAGTCTCTCGTAGAGCTCGCGAACACCATTCCGAATACCGGTGGGGCTGTTGCATTTTTCACTGGTGATAACGACCTTGCGACCTTTGGTGAGCAGATTGTTGTCTTTGGCAAAGCCATGAAAGAGTATTCTCAGACCGTCTCTGGTCTGGATGCCGAGGCCGTAACCAATTCTGCTACAGCAGGAGCAATTCTCGTGGAACTTGCAAACACCGTTCCAAATACGGGAGGGCTTGTTAGTTTCTTCGCAGGAGACAACGACCTTGAAACCTTTGGTGAGCAAATCGTTCCATTTGGAGAGGCGATGAAAGCTTACTCCGATTCTATTACCGGTATCGACGCAGAGGCAGTTGCCGCTTCCACCACCGCGGCCCAAGCACTTGCCCAACTCCAGTCTACCCTTCCCAATATGGGAGGGTTGGTCGACTTCTTCACCGGAAGCAATGATCTTTCTACATTTGCAGAAGGAATTATCCCATTCGGTGAGGCAATGAAGTCTTATGGTCAGTCAGTGTCCGGTATCGATGCCGAAGCTATCAATGCATCTGCTGTGGCAGCTCAGGCACTTTCTCAACTCCAAGCGACTCTTCCTAATGTTGGTGGGGTTATGGAGTTCTTTACCGGTGGTAACGATCTTGGCAAATTCTCCGAGGGGTTGGTTCCTTTCGGAGTAGCTATGAAGTCATACGGTGATTTCGTATCTGGGATCAATGCAGAGGCTATCACCGCCTCGGCCACTGCCGCCAAATCTCTGGCTGAGCTCCAGTCTGTTCTCCCGAATGTGGGAGGCGTTATGGAGTTCTTCACTGGCGGAAACGATCTCGGCACTTTCGCTGCCGGTATCATTCCCTTCGGCGCAGCTATGAAATCCTATGGGGAGGCTGTCGCTGACATCAACGCAGAAGCAATTACCGCTTCCGCAATCGCAGCACAATCCCTTGCTCAGCTGCAAACTACACTTCCGGCAGTTGGCGGAGTGATGGAGTTCTTCACAGGAGGCAATGATCTTGCCACGTTTGCCGCTACTATCGTTCCGTTTGGGGCGGCTATGAAATCTTATGGAGAAGCTGTCGCAGAAATCAACACGGAATCTATCACTGCATCTGCAATCGCTGCACAGTCTCTCGCACAACTTCAGACTACACTTCCGCAAATCGGGGGTGTCATGGAGTTCTTTACAGGGAGTTATGACCTTGCAGCCTTTGGCGCATCCCTCATTCCCTTTGGCCAAGCCATGAACTCTTATGGGGCGGCTGTTGCTGGTATTGATGCTGGAGCTGTGATGAATTCGGCAACTGCTGGACAGGCTCTTGTGGAATTGGCCAACACCCTTCCCAAATGTGGAGGGCTGGCAGAGGTATTTACTGGAAGTAACAGTTTGGCTGCCTTTGGTAACGAAATTGTCCAGTTCGGTAAAGACCTCTCTGCTTACGCAAACGCCATCAAGGACGTAAAACCCGAGATCGTCACCGCATCTGCTAATGCTGCGCAGGCCTTGTCTAATCTTGCTACTGGGCTTCCTGATAGCAGCCTCTTTGACAAGTGGTTCGGCGGTGACCAAACCCTTGCTTCTTTCGGCAAAGATATTGCTTCGTTTGGAGCCGACATGAGTAATTACTACGCTAAGGTGGCCAGTATTGATCTGACAAAGCTGGCCGGGGTTATTACCCAAGTGTGGTCTCTTGTGGATCTGGCCAAGGGAGTTAAGGGACTTGATGCGAGCGGGTTCACCTCATTCGGAAACGCATTGAAGGCTATGGCGAATACCGGAATTTCTGAGTTTACCTCAGCGTTCTCTAATTCGACTACAGAAGTCAACAAAGCGGTTCAGGGTATGCTGAACTCTGTGAGCGCCTCTATCTCAAATGGTAAAACCCTCACAACGCCGGGTATGGAGTCTGTGATGAAATCGTTGGCCGACGTCGTAACGAAGAAGGCCACCGAAATCAACAATTCCGTGACGACATTGATGAAGGGGGTTGCCACCACCATCCGAAACAGTGGACCGTCTGTCAAGAGTGCGACGCAAGCAGCTTTTGCTGGAGCAGTTAGCACCCTTAATAGTCTGAAACCTCAGTTCGAGACAGCCGGTAAGAATGCTGGTCAAGGCTTTGTCAATGGCATCAGTTCCAAGTTGAGCAGCGCTACTGCTGCTGGTAAAAGTTTGGGCCTGGCAGCCCTGAATGCTGCAAAGAAGGCATTGGACAGTCATTCGCCTTCTCGTGAGTTCATCCATCTGGGTGAAAACATGGGTGAAGGTCTGGCCATTGGTGCCAAGAACAGCATTGTCCCTGCTTCTCAGGCTACCTCCAAGATGATCGACGAAGTCCTTAAGGTTAGTTCCAAAGGAATCAAGGCATTCCAGGAGTGGGCCGAGGAAAAGAAGTATTATGGCGAGCTTAGTCTGAAGGACGAACTGGCTGGCTATGAGAATCTACAGAAGCAGTACAAGGCTGGAAGCGAAGAGCGCATCAAGATTGACCGTGAGGTCTACAGAATTCAAAATGAGCTTGTCGCGGCCACCTATCAGGCATCTATCGACTGGATCGAGGAGGAGAAGTATTACAACCGGCTCAGCACGCAGGAAGAACTCGAAGCGTATGAGCGGATGCAACAGCGTTATCTGGAAGGCAGTGAGGAACGTAAAAAGATTGACCGTGAGGTCTACACTCTTCGTAAACAGCTTATGGATGAGTCCTATCAACACTCCATGGACTGGATCGAGGAGGAGAAGTATTACAACCGCATGAGCCTTTCCGACGAACTCGCTGCCTATAAGCGGGTACAGAGTCGGTATGCAAAGGGCACCGATGAGCGCAAGAAGATGGATCGTGAGGTATATCGTCTTGAACAGGAGATCTATGAAGCTCAGAAGCAGTACATTTCCGATGTTCAGAGTGTCCAGGCCGAGGCAAATCAGAAACGCTTGGATCTCGAAGAGGAATATGCCAACAAGGTCAAGTCTGTCAATGAGAAGCTGGCATCCGACATTCAATCGTTGAATGACAAGTATCAAAGTTCTCTGGAATCTCGCACTAATAGCCTTTACCAGTCCTATGGCCTCTTTGATGAGGTTAAGGAACGGGAAGAGGTCAGTGGCGAAACGCTGATGAAAAACCTGACCGATCAGGTTCAGGAGTTTGGCGAGTGGCAGGATATTTTGGGCAGTCTTTCGGTGAGAGGTTTGAGTTCTGAGTTAGTCGGCGAACTTCAGGAGATGGGGCCGTCTGCAATCGCGCAGATTAAAGCCCTTAACTCCATGAGCGATTCCGAGTTGGAGAAGTATGCTGCGCTCTGGTCCATCAAACATGCTCAGGCTCGTGAACAGGCCGTCGGTGAGTTAGAAGGTCTCCGAATTGAGACTCAGAACAGCATTGCCCAACTTCGAGTTGATGCTGAGCGAGAGCTGGACGATTATCGTGCTACCTGGCAGACCAAGATGAACCAAGTTACGATTGATGCCAATCGGGAACTGGAAGAGCTTCGTCAAGCCTTTGGCGAAAAGGTCGGTCTTATCAAGAAGGATACTGAAAAGGAAACGCAGGAGATGGTTGATACCGCTCAAGCGATCCTTAAGGAAGCCGGATGGGATGAGACCGGAAAGCAAATTGTGACTGGTATCAAAGCTGGTGTCGAAGAGGAAAAGCCCAATTTCTTGGATGCTTTGACTCAGATGGCATTAGAGGGCGTCCAGGCTGTGAAAGATACGCTCGACATTAACTCGCCCTCCAGGGTGTTCCAGGAGCTGGGCAACTATACAGGGCTTGGCTTTGTGAAAGGTCTAACCGATTATGCTAACAAGTCCTACGATGCTGCCGCTAATGTGGCGGGATACGCTACTGACGGCCTTTCCAATGCGATCTCTAAGGTTTCTGATTTGGTCAACGGTGAGTTCGATATGCAGCCGACTATCCGGCCAGTTCTGGACTTTACCGATGTGGCCAGAGGAGCAGGCGAACTCAATAGTCTGCTTGGGTACACAAGAACACTTGCGCTTGCTGGGCAAACCAGTCTGGCATTTAACTCTACTTTGGACAAGGATGGAATGACAGTCACCGTTGATAACGATGGCGTTGTTCAGGAACTTCGTTCTTTGAGGAGTGAGATGGCAGAAATGACAGCTCGTATGGAGAGGATGCAGGTTGTCTTGGATACCGGTACTTTAGTTGGTCAAATGGCCGATCCGTTGGACGCCGCTCTTGGACAAAAACAAACCTTTAGGGGAAGGGGGATTTAGTATGTATCATTCTATCACATTCGGCGAGAAGAACACATGGGATGACTGGCATCTGGTCCCCACTTCCCTGCCTGTTTTTAACCCTCCAGCACAAAAGGTAAAAACCATCGACATCCCCGGTGGGGACGGCGTCATTGATTTGTCGCAAGCCCTCACCGGGTATCCGGTTTTCCAAAACAGAACTGGCTCCTTTGAGTTTATTGTGCCAAATGGATTTGAACCTTGGGAGTCCGGAAGAATCGAGCAGGCACCGTGGCATTCTGTTTACTCAGAGATCATGGATTATCTTCATGGCCAGTCTCTGAGAGCTATCTTAGAGGATGATCCTGAGTATTTCTATGAAGGACGTTTTACCGTGAACAGTTGGAAGAGCCCTAAAGACTGGTCTCGTATCACTATTGATTACAGTGTCGGCCCATATAAGTGGTCGGTATTGTCGTCTATTGACGATTGGCTTTGGGACCCGTTTAACTTTCAAAATGGAGTTATTCGAGCGGCGTTTTTCAAGAACATCTCAGTGACCACCTCGACAATAGCCCGGCGTCTTGACGCAAAACTTTTTGGGCGGGCTCCTGTCTGCCCTAAATTTCTCGTTTCCACAACAGCTCGCCGGGGTATGCATGTCCGTTTCGTAAACCCGCAGTTGGGAATTGATGAAACCAAGCTGCTCCCAGAAGGAACCGTTCAGATTCCAGAGTTTGTATTCTTTGGAGACCAGGGAGTTACTATTTACTTTTGGTGCGATTCTGGTTCTGGAACCGTATCCGTTGACTTCAGGCAAGGGAGGTTGTAACCAATGTATTCGATTTACGCAGACGGCGCTTGCATCTATAGCGATGTGTTTGCGCTCGAAAGCATGAAGGTTCTGAACCCGAAGCTGGTGTTGGAAGACAACGGTGCTGGTTCTCTGTCAATGAAGCTTCCTCCGATGAACGTTGGTTACGCATCTATTATCCGTATGATTACGGATATTTCTGTCCAGAAGGACGGAGAAGAGATTTGGGCCGGACGTGTCTTATCAGAGAACAAGGATTTCTGGAATAATCGGGATCTTTACTGCGAGGGAGAAATGGCGTTCTTCAACGACAGCTCCCAGCCTCCGGCGGAGTATAATGGCCTCTCAGTTCGTGCATATTTGGAGCGTTTGATTGCTGTCCATAACTCCAAGGTGACCCCGAATCGGCGGTTCACTCTTGGTGCTGTGACAGTGGTTGATAAAAACTTTCCGACCTATTACACGAACTATGAGAAAACCATGGCAATTCTCAATGCCTTGGTCGAGCAGTACGGCGGTCATCTCAGAGTGCGCAAAGTGAATGGGGTACGATATCTGGATTACTTGGCAGAGTATCCTGACACATGTAGTCAGGTGATTCAGTTTGGGTCAAACCTCATCGACTTTACTCGCAAATGGGATTCGACTGAGTTTGCAACTGTTATCATTCCCCTCGGAAACCGGCTTGAAGACAGCCCCATTGAAGCTCTGGATGCCTATTTGACTGTTGAAAGCGTGAACCAAGGCAGTATGTATGTTCAGTCTAATGAGGCTGTGGCCGCATATGGCTGGATTGAAAAAACTGTCACATGGGACGAAGTCAGTGATCCGGCGGTTCTGTTAGAGAAAGCGAAGACCTATTTGACCGATCTCCAGTTTGACAACTTGGAGTTAGAGCTGAGCGCGTTGGATCTGCACTATCTGGATGTCAACACGGAAGCGGTAAAGCTTCTGGATGAGATTCGGGTAATTTCCAGACCCCACGGGTTAGATCGGATGTTTCCGGTTAAAAAGCTGGAAATCCCGTTGGATAATCCGGAGCAGACTCAATTCACGCTTGGTGATAGCGTCAAAACAAGTCTTACCAGTGTGAACAATCAAACCAGCGCTGCTATCTTGCAGAAGATCGAGGGGCTACCGAAAGCTCATTCCCTTCTCAAAGAAGCCAAGGAAAACGCGACCCAGATCATGAATATGGCCACAACTGGTTACATCACCATCACCAAAGACCAGTACGGCTCGGAGACACTTTATATCTCGAATGTTCGGGATTACAAGAAAGCCGATAAGCTGTGGAAGTGGAACATGAACGGTCTTGGCTACTCCAATGATGGCGGTAAGACTTTCGGGTTGGCTATTACAATGGACGGCTCCATCGTGGCTGACTACATTACCACAGGCGTGCTCAATGCAGATGTAATCAGGGCCGGGGTTCTCAAAGACTACGGTGGAAACTTCAGCCTTGACTTTGAGACTGGCAAACTGACCATGAAAAAGGGTTCCATCAACATCGGCAACGGAAATTTCACAGTCGACGAAAATGGTAACCTGTTTGCTCGCCGAGGGACTTTTGCAGGTACACTCTCTGGAGCAACGGGAACTTTTGGCGGTCAGCTTGTCGCGGCAAGCGGAGACTTTAAGGGTGTCGTTCAGGCGTCTGATTTTCTTGATCGCTATGGCCGGAGCATGATGAGCGGGGATAAGTTTTCTTCAGATTATCTCGATCTTTACGGCATTACCATCCGAAACAGGAACACCGGAGAAATCACTTTCGCAGTAAGTTCGACCGGAGTCATCACTATCAACGGAAACATCACCATGGGAGCCGGAAGCACCATCAACTGGGCTGCTGTCAGCAATCAAAATCTGAATTACAATCCCGCTTATTCCCTTGCTCAAACAGCCAATAGTCAGGCGAACAGAGCACTTTCAGATGCTGCCCATGCCTATGATGCTGCCGATGCCGCGTATGCCAGAGCAAATCAGGCGTATCGTTTGGCAGATTCTATCGAAATGCCCAGCTACATCCGTTCTACTTACATTGACTCGACAACAATTCGGTCGCCGGTCATCGAGGGCGGAGAGTTCTATGGTGGCGAATTCAATGTTATTGCTGGAGGTAATTCCGGGAGCTTTAATCTCTATGGCCCGTATGGAAGCAGTCGTTACCACATGTTTTCCATCAGCTATTATGATGCCGGTGTATGGGGGCCATATGTCTATGTTTCCAGCCCTTGTGGCGGAACTATTTGTTTTGACGGTAATGTCGAATTTACTGGTAATGTTGAATTCGCAAGTGCGCGTGTTCATGGCCTCAGTTCTGAATAGGAGGATGAAGTGTGAAGAAAAAACTGAAAAATGCTCAGATGGTTGCAATGTTGAACCAGCTCCAGCCTATTCTGTCCCATCGGGATAAAATTGGGTACATCGCCGCCCGAAACTATCGCATTCTCTCTGAATGTCTTACAGAGTATGAGGCGTTTCGCAATAGTCTTATTGAGAAATATGGAGAGGAAACAAAAGACGATAGAGGTCGTCCTATTATTGGCGTAAAAGTCGATTCCCCCAACTTCAAGCTCTTTTGTGATGAGTTGGCTCCGTTCAATGAGATGGAGCATGAGGTTGAGATCATGACGGCCAGATACGAGGAAACCATCGGCTGTCTTAGTGGCGAGGAAGTTCTGAGCATTGATTGGATGCTGGAAGATTAGAGGTGATTTTCATTGGCTAATATCAGCACCTATCTGCAAAAGATCATGACTGCTGTCTATGGCGAAGAGGTTCGCGGCTCCATCCATGATGCTCTGGCGGCTATGAATACAGAGTCGTCTAATGCCATGGAGTTTGCTGCCACTGCCAAGGACTCTGCAAAGGCCTCCGCAGACACGGCCAAGGGTCACGCTGACACCGCAACAAAAAAGGCCGGAGAGGCGCTGAGTTCCGCTGACCGGGCCAAGGCTTCCGAGACCAGTGCCAAGGCGTCGGAGTTGAATGCTATCAGTAAGGCCACTGAGGCTACCACTGCCGCAGTAGAGGCAAAAGCTTCTGAAACGGCGGCCGTCAATTCTGAGGCTGTCGCCACTCAAAAAGCCAATGAGGCTGCTGCGTCTCAGACTGCTGCCGCTCAGAGTGAGGCAGAGGCAAAAGCTGCTGAGGAACGGACTAAGACAATCCGCTCAGATGTGGAGGCATTGGGCGCTCAAGCTACGGCGGATAAGAATGCCGCAGAAGCTGCCAAAGATGACGCAGAGGCCGCGAGGGATAATGCTCTCGTCAGTCAAAATGCGGCGAAGCTTTCGGAAAATGCTGCTTTGGTGGCAAAGACTGCCGCAGAATTTGCTAAGGATGATGCTGAAGCGGCAAAATTGGCTGCTCAGGCGGCTAAGACGGCCGCCGAAACAGCAAAGGCTGATGCGGAGGATGCCAGAGACAAGGCAAAAGTATCTGAAACAGAAGCCGCTGCAAGCGCTCTCTCTGCTCAGCAGTACAGCGGTAAGCCGCCCAAGCCGCAGGATAGAACCTGGTGGATTTGGGATGCTGCTCAGCAGAAGTACATCGACAGCGGAATCGGCTGCGATTTGGTAGGCCCTACGGGTAATGGAATCAAGGATATTCAGCTTACCAAGGGCGACCATACGCCTGGCACCACCGATATTTACACCGTGACCACAACGGACGGGGCGACCTATAACATCTCCGTATACAACGGACGAAATGGAACCGGCGCAGGCGATGTGCTCGGTATCTGGTTTGATTTGGTTCTCCCCGCCTCTGGATGGCTTAACGGAGAAATCACAATCGCAGACAGCCGTCTGATGGCCCTGTCAACCCACAAATATTTCGTCAGCGCAGACGAAGCCAGCCGTGAGGAATATCTGGAATGCGGAGTGCAACCCAGAGACATCACCACGACTGGCTTTATTACGTTCAAGAACGATACCGATCCGTCGGAGGACATCACGGTGAATGTGATTCGCTTTGAGCTGTCCGCCAATGGAACACCCTGATGAAGGAGGTGCGAGACTTGAAAATTAACGTCATGGATACCTGGGCGGTTATGGTTGAGGATGACACGCTCCGGCAGAACTCCAAAAAGACCTACAATGTGGAGTTCAACTTTGACAAGTGCTGGGACGGATATTCCAAGACAGTCATCTTTGAGGCCGGCCCTGCCAGTGTCATTGTCGCTTTGACCGAGGACCGCTGTACCATCCCCGCCGAATGTCTGAAGCATGGAAGCGTAAAGCTCCAAATCGGCATTTACGGTGTGAATGGAGAGGAGCGTAAGGGCACCATCTGGTGTTTGGCCAGCATGATTATCCCGGATGCTACCATGAACATGGGCGGTTCTTCTCCATCTCCCGATGATATTTACTCTGAAATCATGGCTGCTATCGGAGATCTTGCAGCAGCCGGTTTTGAGGGTAAGACACTGGCTGAGGTTTTCAAAGAAATCAAAGACAGCGCTTGCGAAACTGCAACCGACGAAGAAGTTGGCTCCATGCTGAACGGAGCTTTTGGATCGTCTGGGAGCCCGTCTGATCCCGAAGAGGGTCCGGACAACACCGCCACCGATGAAGAGGTGGAGAACATTCTCAATGATGTTTTCGGCAAACAGCCGTAAACAAATATTTTTAAGGGGGACATAAATATGGCTAAGCACACCACTCTTGACCAGCTGAAGATGCTGGCGCAGCGCACAAACACTGAGATTAAGGCCGTTGACGGCAAGCTGACTACCCTGTCCAATCGGGTGGACGACCTGGTGACCGCCGGCGGCGAGCCCAACGTCATCATCGGTATTCAGAACAACGGCACCGATCTGGACATCGCCAGCAAGAAGGTGGACATTGGTCCTTCCATCGCTGCTGCTGTGGCCGCTGCCGACCATCTGAAGCGGAAGATCGTCACCGGTGTGGATGCCATCGACCTGGCCGCCGATGATGCCGACCAGTACCTCTACATGGTGCCCAAGACCGGCTCCGATGCCGACGACGTGTACGACGAGTACATGGTGCTGAACGGCACTGTGGAGCATGTGGGCAACACCAAGGTGGATCTGAGCGGCTACGTTCAGAAGGAGACCGGCAAGGGCCTGTCGGCCAATGATTACACCGACGATGAGAAGGCCAAGCTGGCCGGTATCGAGATGGCCACCGACGCTGAGGTCACCACTATGCTGGACGAGGTCTTCGGCACCACTGAGCCTGATGTCAGCGAGCCCTGACCAATCTGAGAGGGGGATGGGGATGTTTCTCCGTCCCCCTTTCCCATTTGAAAGGAAGATAACGCATGGCAGAGAAGAAAATTAGCACTGTTGAGCAGCTTAAATTGCTGGCTCTCAGAGCAAAGGCCGATTCTGCCGCCCGTATCGCCGCCCTGGCGGCACTGGTTGCCGATGGTTATGGGCATCTCATCACGGTCACTCTGCCGGCTGCTAATTGGAGCGGCAGAGCACAGAAGATCGAACATAAGTCCCTCTTGGCGAACAGCGGCTACTGCTACTTTGTCTGCGGCGACGCCGACTGCTACATGGATTGCAGCGATACCGGCATCAAAGCGGACAATGTCGTAAAGGATGGCGAGATCATGTTCCGGTGCGAAGCCACGCCTGACATTGATCTCACTGTGAATATTCTTCGACTGGAGGTCGAGACAGAATGAGTGACAACCCCAATGTCGGAAAGGTTTTTAACCTGACCGGCGGTGGTGGCGGAAGTGGCTCCCTCAAGCTGGAGAGCCTGGCCATTACCAAACCCCCTATCAAGACAACCTACAAATCCGGAGAGAGCTTCGATCCCACTGGCATGGTGGTTACCGCCAGCTATGGCTACGGCATTACTTCGGATGTGACCGGATACACCGTGTCCCCCTCCGTCCTGACCGACGGCACGACTGAGGTCACCATCACCTATACGGAGGGCCGGGCCACCAAGACGGCGAGCACTCCTGTGACTGTGGAAAAGGTTCTGGTGGGCATCGAAGTTACCACCAATCCGACCAAGATGGCCTACGACTATCTGGAAAGCTTTGAACCCAATGGCATGGCCATCACCGCTACGTTCTCGGACGGCTCCACCTCCGGCGTCACGGGGTACACCTACCCCAGCACCGCGTTCTCCACCCTTGGTTCGCAGGCTGTCGAGTTGTCTTACACCTACGAAGGTGTGACCAAGTCCACCAGCCTGAACGTGACAGTCAACGCCATCGAGGTGGCAGTACCCACTCAGACGAACGTGCCGAGCTATGATGGGGGGAGCAAGTCTCCTACCTGGACTGGGTACGATTCCGTCAAAATGGCGCTGAGCGGGACGACAGATGGGGTCAACGCCGGAACTTACACTGCCAAGTTTACGCTGGTCTACGGATATTTGTTCCCCAACGGCACCAGCGAAGCCACGGCGGACTGGGTCATCGACCGGGCTACCATTGCCGCTCTGCCCACCCAGAGTAACGTACTGGTCGCTGATGGCACCCCCAAGTCCCCCACTTGGGACGGGTATGTCGTAGGCCAGCTCACTATCGGCGGCGACCGGTTCGGCACCAACGCCGGAGACTACACTGCCGAGTTCACTCCGACTGACAACTACAAATGGTGGGACGGCAGCACCGGCATGAAGACTGCTACCTGGACGATCACCAGCGTCATTGTCCCTATCCCGACGCAGAAAGGTTCCCTCACCTATACCGGGGCTGCTCAGACGCCTCAGTGGGACAACTTTGATACGGAGAACTGCACCGTATCTGTTACACCCGCTACGGATGCCGGCGAGCACTCTGCCACATTCTCTTTGCTGCAAGGAATGTGGTCGGACGGCACTACGGCCAACAAGACCATCAAGTGGGTCATCGGTCGGGCTACCATCGCCGCCGTCCCCGCTCAGAGCGGTATGCCCAAGTATGACGGCAACCCCAAGACCCCGACCTGGGACACCAACTACGACACCGCAAAGATGACGCTGAGTGTGGAAGCCCAGATCAACGCTGGGAATGCCTACACCGCCTCGTTCACGCCTACCGCCAACTGGCAGTGGCCGGATGGAGACACTGGGCCCAAGACAGCAACCTGGGGGATTGCCAAGGGTGATAATACCATGAGCATCAGCCCCACGTCTCTGACACTGAACAGCAGCGCCAAGAGCGGAAAGTTCACTGTTACCAGGAAGGGCAGCGGCGTCATTTCCGCTACGTCCAGCAACACTGGTGTGGCGACGGTTGGCACCATCAACCAGACCACCGGAGAGGTGACGATCAACAGTGTGAACGATACCACCGGCACCGCCACCATTACGTTCAAGGTGGCCGAGGACAGCAACTATCTGGCCCCCGCCAATAAGACGGGGACTGTAAATGCCCAGTTCGTTACCATCTACGGCGTGGAGTGGGACTGGACAAGCAGCGGCCCGACCAAGGGCACCCGCACCGACGCTGCCGCCAGCTTTGCCGATCCCAACCCGGCCGTGAACAACGGCAACGGCTCCTCTCCTTTTGATAACCTGATGCCCTGGGCTGGGATGGTCAAGGAGACCCGTGCCGGCGGCGTTGAGGTCAAGGAACCCAAGTATTGGTTCAAGTGGACCAAGACGGGGAAGAAGCTGAAGCTCCAGATTGCGGATGGTCCTGTGACAGGATTCCATGTGGACCCGGTGAACATGGACCGGGGCGACGGCCTTGGCGAGCTGGACTTCTCCTACATTGGCCGCTATCACTGCGCCTCCGGCACCTACAAGTCGGAGACCAACAAGGCCCAGCAGGTAAGTATTACCAGGAGTGCGGCCCGTACCAGTATTCACAATGTGGGCTCCAACTTCTGGCAGATCGACTTCGCTCAGATGTGGTATGTTGGTATGCTCTTTTTAGTGGAGTTCGCGGACTGGGACGGTCAGAAGCGGATCGGCCGGGGCTGTTCCGCCAGAAGTTCCAAGGAGAACAACGGCAAGACGGATGCTATGCAGTACCACACCGGCACCACGGCGGCCAACAGGGATACTTACGGGTATACCCAGTACCGCAATATCGAGGGCTGGTGGGATAACGTCTATGACTGGATGGACGGCTGCTATTACAACAGCAACGGCCTGAACGTCATCAAGAATCCCAATCAGTTCCGCGATTCGGCCAATGGTACTCTGGTAGGTCTGCCGACAGGCGGCTATCCGTCTGACCTCGCAGTTCCGACGCAAAGTGGTCTGGAATGGGCACTGTATCCGTGTGCATCGTCTGGCAGCGACAGTATGTATGTCCCGGATAGCTGGAGTTTCAACGGTGGTAACCCGTGCCTGCGCCACGGCGGTGGTTGCTACCAGATCCTGGGTCACGGGCCGTTCTGCGTCTACTGCGTCAGTGCGTCGTACACCGGCGACAGCATCGGCTGTCGCCTCCAGGAACGCCCGCCGAAGGCGGCGTGACTAACTCCCCTGTGGAGGTAGGGGTGCAGGGGTGAGGGGACCGCAGTCCCGTTTACGAAAATTCAAAATAATCGCTTTCTCTCTGTGAGTGAAGCGTGGGGGTCGACCGTGCAGCAGACGATGTCCCGGATAACTGGAATTTCAACGGTAGTAACCCGTGCCTGCACCACGGCGGTAATTACAACCAGAACCTGAATCACGGGCCGTTCTACGTCAACTACAACAGTGCGTCGAACACCAACGACAACATCGGCTGTCGCATCCTTGATAAGCCATAGGCTAACCCTCCATTTGGTAGTAAGGGGTCCTCACCCTTTCTATATCGCACAGTTGACCGCCCAGCTCTTGCTGAAGATGAGCCGACAGGACACAGCTTAGTACACTTCGGGCCGGGTCTCGCCTCGGAACTACCCGCGGCGCTGGACCAGTTCATCCAAGACCTGGTGAGTGGAGACGCACATATGAACAAACCTATAAAGAGACGGCGCTGGGACCGAAATGCCGATGGCGGGCGAGGGAAATGGCGAGACATTAACGAACCTCTGTTATGGCCGGACCAGTGCGTCCACCACGCGGCCTTGCAGGTCATGATCCCACACATCATGCGAGGAATGGACCGTTACTGCATCGCAAGTGTTCCTGGCCGAGGTAATTCCTACGGTGTGAAAACCATCAAGAAATGGATGAAGAATGATCCGCATGGCACCAAATACTCGCTGGAATGCGATATTTACCACTGCTTCGAGGAGCTCGATCCGGTCTATGTCATCAACGCACTGAAGCGGCTGTTCAAGGATCAGGAAACCCTCTGGTTGTGCGACGCCATGATGGAATACGGCGTGCTGATCGGTGCATTCTTCTCCGCCTGGTTCCTGCATCTGACCCTTCAGCCGCTGGATCTGATGATCCACGACAAGAAGTATGGCGTGATCCATTATCTGCGGCAGATGGACAACTTCACCATCTTCGGCTCCAACAAGCGAAAGTTGAGGAAGCTGCTGGCAGATATGAACACATGGCTTGCGGCGGTCGGGCTGAAGCTGAAGGGAACATGGCAGATCTTCCGGGTGGGCTTTACGCCGCTGGTGGCCAAGGCGCATGAGATGCTGCCGGAGAAAAAGCAGCGTCATCGCCGGCCGAGGATGCCGTCGGCATTAGGCTACCGGTTTGGTCACGGTTACACAATTCTGCGAAAACACAATCTGTTCCGGCTGAAGCAGGGCCTACACACCTATTACTATCGACGGGATCGGAATCGGGTTATCTCGTTTAAGAGAGCATCCGGGCTGATCTCGCGGCTGGGGCAGCTCCGTAAATGCAACGGCCATAAAATTATGGAGCGGTACTATCAGCCAAAGACAATGTTTGATTTGAAGAAGGTCGTCCGAAAAGAAACCAGGCGGCTGCAAGCATTATATCCGCCTTATGTGGCGGCATGAAAGGAGTGTTACCATGAAGGTACAAGGAATGGTCGATCCGGGCCGCTTTACGGTGGAGCAGATTCCGGGGACTAATCGGAGCCTTGTTCGGCTCTTTCAGAACGTCGAGCCTTATGAGAAGGACGACTTTCAGGGGTTCCAGTACGATGAGTACCACGTTGAGGTGGAAACCTGGGACGGCGTGGCCCAGAACGTGCTGGACAACTACGACGAGTTCCTGAAGCAGGGCATGGAGAACGAGGTGGACCGGAGCAACGAGGCGCTGTTTAAGGCGCAGGCTGCCACCGACACCGCCGTCCAGGACATGGACGCCATGAACGTGGATCAGGAGTACCGGATCACCCTGCTGGAGCTGGGGCTGTCCGAGACTGATATTTGAGGAAAGGAGGAATAGACCATGTTGTATCGTACTCTGAAGCGCATGATCGAGCGCGGCCAGACAGAGGGCATCGAGGCGAAGCTGGACTTCTTCTACGCCGCCAACAAGATCACCGAGGCCGAGTATTCCGAGCTGATCGGGATGCTGAGCAAGTAACGGCAACTCTGCGTAAAGCTTGAAAGCAGCAGGAGGTGACAGATATGGACGGGGAGTACATTACCCGCCATGAGCATGAAGAGTTTCGCCGAAGCATGGAGAGCGAAAATAAGCGGTTAGAAGAAGAGAATGACCGCCAAAATCATCGCCTGAATGCTTTGGAGAAAACCGTCAAGCAGGTTGCCGCCATCAGCACATCGGTGGAAAAGTTGGCTCTGAACATGGAAAACATGCTGAAAGAGCAGGTGTCCCAGGGAAAACGCCTGGAAACTTTGGAAGGCCGAGATGGCGAAATGTGGCGAAAAGTCGTTGGGTATGTCGTGACCGCCGTTATCGGCATCATCGTCGGCTACCTTTTCAAGCAGCTTGGTATGTAAGGAGGGCGACATATGCTGAACATCAAAGCAAAAGAAGCCCCCATCCAAATCGACGAGCCCGATCCCGAAATGGAAAATGTTTACCAAGAGGAATCAACTGGGGGTATGGTTGAAGAACCAGCCCCCATTTCTTCTGAACCAAGCAAAAAGAAAGCGACTACCATGAAGGTGATCGTTTGGGTCTGCCTGCTCAACGGCCTTGCCTGGGTGTGGTGCAGCTACATCCTGGCGTGGATGGGCAGAGAGCAGATCGCAGAAAGCCTTTCTCAGGTGGCGCTCACTGAGATCATCGGCGTCGTTCTGGTGTATGCCATCAAGGCCGCCGTGGAAAATCTCAGCAAGAATAATTCATGGCCGGACAAGCAACCTCCAAGTTCTGACGAAGGTGGTGTTGGCTAAATGGACGAAGTAATTTTGGTCCATCATGGCATCAAAGGTCAGCGATGGGGTGTTCGCCGTTACCAGAATCCCGATGGCACATATACCGCTGCTGGTCTTGCTCGTCTTGGACGCCAAAATCTTCAGAAAGCCCGAACTGCAAACCTTGATAAATGGGGATCGGATGAGAAGCATAACATCGTGTATATCGCCGGATATTCTGGAAGCGGAAAATCTACAACCGCTTTGAGTTTGTCGAGGCCCGGGGATAAAGTAATTCACTTGGATGCTTATTCCGAACCAAGCAGTGGAGGTACGGCCACAATCCGCAATAAAGATTTCGATTCCTATTTGGACAAGCATGTTCCGAATTGGAGAAAGATGACTGATGCGACAAAGACCGGTGAAAACGGAACAATGAAACGTCACTTCTAAAGAATATTGGGATACGGTTGATTCGTTTCGTGAAGCGCTTGAATCTTATGGAAAGGTTCAATTCGCAAATGGCCATCGAGTTGTAGCAGAAGGCGTGCAAATTGCAGATGATTGGTTGACTGGCGACAAGAAATATTACTCAGACAAGCCAATGATAATCTTGGGTACAAATCCTGTTACGTCAATCCAAAGAGCATTTGAACGCGATGACCGTGGTGGTTTAATAACTGGCCTTAAAAATCTGGATTCGGCAAAAGAATATGTGCAATGGTATTCAAATACGCATAAGCGGTTAGATGACCTTGCTACTACTTCTAATGCTAAGAAGGGTCAAGATTGGGTCAAAAAGTATCTTTCGGAAAAAGTTCCAAACATGTGAGGAGTGATTCAAAATGGAAGGTATTCTTAACCTGTCTACCATCCTTACCATTGTCGGCATTCTGGTGGTGCTGACAAACATCGTGGTTCAGGTGCTCAAGAAGGCCACCTGGGGAAAGCTTCCGACGAACATTCTGGCGATCATCGTTTCGATGGCACTTACGCTGGTGACGTTCTTTGCCTACTGCCAGATCAATGCGATTGCGGTGGTGTGGTATATGGTCGTCGCCGCGGTTGTTCTGGGGTTCTTGGTTTCGTATGCAGCGATGTTCGGTTTCGACAAGCTGAAAGAGGCCTTGGCACAGATCGGCAAACAGTAATTTAGAGCGGAAAAAGGTGTAGGAGCGTCGTTTATTTCTTGACTACTCCTGCACCTTGACCGTTTTACCCTTGAAAATAGGGGATTTAGTGCTTCCATAGATAATTTCATTGAATACTCCATGTCCAATCATTCCTGAAAATGTAGAGAATACAATAGCCTCACAGTCATCGAGTGCTTTATATGCGTAATCAAGAATGACGTTTTCTGGCTGATCTTGCGGGATGGTTGTGCGAGGATTTACAATAACTGCATCCTTAAATTGCCGTTCAATACACTTAATTTCAAAATTTTCTATAGGTGTATCGTACTTCCAAACATGATGAGCATAGTAAATTTTCATTAGCATCTCTCCTTATAATCATAAATTAGAGGAATCATTACTACAGTTCTATCTTGCATCCATTTCTTATCTGCTGGGGCAAACTTTTCATCTGTTTCATTAACTACAACAATATCTCCAATGGTATATGTGATTTCACACCCATCTAATTTAATTTGATCTGGCGCAAGTTTTCTCGCATCATACGTTTTAAGTTGCATAATATTATTGATGCAATCCTCAATCGTGCCATACATAAACAGTAATGTTCCATCATGTGTAGTTACAGAAGATGTGAAATACTCAAAATCTGCATTAGGATTATAAAGCAAACTAACTACAAATTTTTCACCAGTATCATTAACTGTGCATGATCTTGAGAAAGGTTCATTCTCGACAAGTTTTAAAAATCTTATAAGAGGAACTACAAAAGCCTTTTTCATGTCTAAGTCAGAAAAAGTTGTGCTGCCAGAAGAAATTCTCTTTTTGATGTAGTCTAAACTATTACTCATATTCTACCTTCCTAAAACAATTCAGTTTCCCACAACTCTTGATCTACTCGTTGGCAAGCAATCTTATAATATTTTTCATCAAGTTCATAACCAATGAACTTGCGTCCAGTACGTGCTGCTGCCAAAGCAGTTGATCCAACGCCTACAAACGGATCAAGAACAATTTCATTTTCATGTGATGAATTTTCAACAAGTATTTGCATTAATTCGATTGGCTTTTCTGTATCGTGCAAATTGTTTCCATCTGCGCCCTTTGTTTTAATATTTGGAACTGATAAAATATCGCTTGTGCCACAGTTATTAATTTTCACACCTTTGCCTTTTCTGAAGAACAGAATATATTCAAACTGTGACATATAATACTGCCCCATAATCTTATTCCCTTTGTTCCAAATGAGAGATTTGATAAAGTGAAATCCATTTTTCGTAAAGACATTGAGAATATGAATTAGATTAACATGGTTTGTCATTACATAACAATGACCACTATTTTTCAGTATGCGGTAAAATTCAGGAGCATATTTTACACAATCTACATCATTGTGTTGAAATACTTGACCTTTTCGATTTATGTCCTTCTGGAGCATACCACCACTGTTTCCTGCGTTTCCTCTTGCTGTAGTTCTGTATGGAGGATCGGTAATAATCAAATCAACCGACTCATTAGGCATCAATGACATTCCTTTGATACAATCATCATTGAATATTACATTTGTTCGTAAAGAACCTTTATCAAGTGGTAGTGCTTGCCCCCCCAAGTTTTAGTTACTGCTGCCATCCTGTACCACCTTAACCAAATGCAGGAACAGGGTGCATAGGAGCAGTACAACAAGCAAGAATATAGGCCAAAGCAACAACCATCACAGCAATGCTTAAAAGTCGAATTTTATGTACTCTTTTTTGTTCCATACGTGTCATGCTATTATCATCTCCAATGTTTGTATTTCTTGTTATTTGCTTTCAATCAACTGTTGCATGAACATATCACGCAACGGAATAATATGATTGGGATGTTCCCGATCTCTAATTTCCTTACAGAAGCCATAGAACTTATTTTCAAGCGGAGTAAGTAGCGATCCCATACGGCGATACTGTCCGCTTCTGAATACTTCCTGTGCAACAGACCGCATATGTTTCCACAAATGATAGTAATAGCACTTGAATTTTACCATGTACCCAGCATTGTCCTCAACAACAAAACCTTCAACTACATTGCCATCATAAAGATATTCCTCATCCATGATTTCAGTATACCAGTTACGGAAACTCTGCCAATCTATAAACTGATATGCACGTGTCTTAACTTCAAATCCGAACTCTTTACCGATCTGAACAAGCTGCTGATAAGGCAATTTCTCATATTCAAGTTGATTTTTTACAATATCCAATAGGAACAAATGTGATTTGTCGTATTTGATAATGTGAGGATCATTTTCCATGTCTACACACTCAAATACCATTGTGACATTCTTCCGTTTCAGATATTCATTCAGGCCAGCAACGTCATTTACATTCTCATAGAACATTGCCTTCAACCATGCTGAAAACTCGCTATCAGGACTGGACTTGCTGGTAATAAAGAAATCATCTGTATCAGGATTATATGACACCATGCCAAGGAATCCATTCTCTTTTACATATGCAGTAACGGGGAACTTCAACTTATGCTGGAGCATACTAAACTTTGTTTCTGCTCTTTCATTAACATTAAAGAATTTTGGGTAAGAACGGGCAACTACAGTTCCATTTGCTGTATTAATAAACAAACCTCTGGCCTTAGTAGTCTGCTCATTCCACTTCTTATCATAAAAAGCCTCACGGGTAAAGTTGAAAGAGGAAATGTCGCCATACTTCTTTTCGTAAATGTATTTGTTCTGACGCATTTTATCCACAACTTCCATAACGTTTTGCTCTGTTTCAGTATATTCAGTTGGTACAACTGCTTCCTCGTTAGTCTGCTCTTTAAACACTGTGTTTCTGATCATTACAGGATGAAAACCGTCTGCATCCAAAACTACAGCCCGAAGATTGCCACCGAACTCAACGCTACCTTCCAGATCAAAACACCGTTTTGACACCGTAATCGGAGAATCCTCAGTGTTACGATGACCAAACACCTGATATGTATTCTCAGGCATAATTTCATCAAATGTTTTTGCAACATCTAAGTATTCACTATACCGTCCAACTCCACGAATCATCTGTTCAGAAGCAATCTTAGTCAGATTATCAGGAATAAAACTCAAACCAGCATGAGTAACCAAAACAGTCTTTTCACAAAATTTATAATACACACACTGATTAAGTTTACGATACAGCATTCGAGCAACCTTAGAATCCAACCCCCCAGCTTCAAGCTGTCGCCGTGTCACATTCTCAAATTCTTTAGACTGTGACGTTCCTCCATGCGCCCAATACCAAAGCCAGCGTTCATGATTGCCCTCCAAAAGAATTACATTCGGTTTATCCATGATGTTGTAAAGGAATTTAATGACTTCTACATTTTCAATTCCACGATCAATATAATCACCACAGAAAATATACAATTCATCATCAGGCATACCGTTCTTCAAATACTCTTGCAGAACAGTATTACAGCCATGAATATCACCAATATGATGAATCCGTTTGTAACGATTTGTAAAATCAATAGGCGAATACCAAATAGTATCCAGTTCATCGGGCTTGAGTACAGTTACACCAGTAGGAATGCTTTGTGTCTCAAATCTGGCGTACATCTTATCAATAGCTTCTTCTGGAACCTGTTTGTAAGGTGGTCTAAGTTTGTTACGCCGCTTACATTCCTCAATGGGAACACCAGTCATATCAACGCAATACATTCGATACCGATATGTCTTTGCCATATCCTTGTATCTATTAATATCCGCTGTCTTAGAATTAGTTGCATCAACTACAACAAACTCTCCACGCTGCATTCTGGCCTCAAGCATCTGGAACAAAAGATTCCATACCAGCTTTTCATTTGTCTGACTAATACCTACCGTTCCATTAGTCTGCATGATGGGTGACTGACACATCAAACGGATGTTGTCTGCGGAAAGTGCATACTGCTCCAGATCATGTTCTTTAATATAGGTAGATTTGCCTACTCCAGCAGCACCACGCAGTAAAAGAAGAACTCGCATTTACATCTTCCTTTCGTTTAACTTGGTTGGAATGTTTATCACTCATTATCTGTCCCGGCTTTCGCCTTAGACGAGATAATGGTGATAAACCGATAAACTTAGGTACAGAAGTCCGGGGCGACCCCAGCGGAAAGGCCAGAGGCGTTGCGGTCCGCCGACCCGTCAGCGTTGACACGGCAAAAATAGTACGTGATGCCAGCATAGACAGAGCGCAGCCATTGCCAGTCTCGCTCATTGTCACCGTTCAACTTGAACCAAGGAAAATCTTCCTGCATGAACAGCGCATACCAATGGCCTTCGCCCTCATTGGAATAGAATGTACGTCCCCACAATTCTTTTTCAGACTTGAGCCACACACGATCCTTGGACTTGATAATCTCGCCATTCTTATTGGCGGTCAACTTCCAAACAGGCTTGATAATGGCTTGAAGATCATCAGGCAGGTTCTCAAAGAAGTCGCCATTCAAAAACTCACGTCCATCACATTCATCCCAACAAGAAGGTTCACTATTACGCTTCATATAAATCTCATCCTTATAAAGCGCAACCATATCCCAACTGATCGGGGCCTTACCACTATCATCAGCAAGATCGTCATGGTCAAAGTCCATAATCTGATACTCGGCAACAAATCCATTCTTCATATGAACCTTCTTAGTAGCACCAAGCGCAAAGAACGTTCTGGCCTTACCAGCACGACCAATCTCATCAATCTTGCTCCAAGAAAGACTATCAAGATTTGTCAGAGGGAAATTCAGGGGAAACAAAAAATCAGAATTGTTGTCGCCATCAAACTTAATTGCTACAGTATTGCTATCTGCTTCAACAATGTGCAAATTAGGAAAGCGATCCAAAACATTCTGATCAATACGAAGTTCCATTTTATATTCTCCTTTATTCTTTGTTATCGGACACTCTATACAAAACTATTTATAATAAGTTCTGTACAGAATGCCCGATTATTTATCAGACATTCTATATATCAACTCGCTACGCAACAGCCTTGTGGTTAGCTGCTGGACAAGCATAACAATTCCAAAACCATAAACCAAGGGTTTTATAAAACTTTGTTCTTTGTTACCTAATCTTTCAGCTTTGAAGATTCATGAACTTTGAACATATGAAGTTTGAACCTTCAACTTTCAGCCTTGAACTTTACAGTCATCATTTAATAATTTCTAATTCACTATTAGAAACTTGAATAATATCATTCCTTTTTTGATATGTATTTCAGTTTTTGAGACTGTAATTTTATAGGCGGCAATGTTTTTATTAATTTACACCTCAGAACATTACCAAAACTCAGGCGTGTTATGGTTTGCAGTTTTCGTTACGCAGCGAGTAGATAACTGCTTAGTATTCGACAGTAATGATTGTTACCGCATTACTTACCGACAGAGCCGCATCCACTTCGGGCAGGAACGTGTTAATCATGTCATCCAATTCCTCAATCTTTTTCTCAATGCCAAGTGGATCAAGCAGCGTCATGGTATTAGACTTGATATAAGTATCAACAGCATTAGAAAACTCTGCGCTGTCAGTCTTAACATCTTTACCACCCATAAGGCCAGTTACAAACTGTTCTGCCTTCTGCTGGAGGGAGGCATTGTGCTTCTCCAAATCTGCCTTCTGCTTTGCGAACTGCTGCCGCAGAACATCACGAAGCTGCACATAATAGTCCATGCCATGATTCTTCTTTTCAATGGCCTCCACCACCGTATACTCTGCATCACCAATCTTTACAGTCGTATTAGCATTAGACACAACAACTGCATTCTTAATAGCATTACGGCGGCGAATCAAATCAGATGCCTTCTGATACGATTCAGTAGCCTTGGTCTTGTACTGCTCTGCTGTCTTGCCCTTAACCGTATCTTGATTATTCTTCTTAGTGATAACGAAATCGCCACTCAAAATCGCATCACCAATACGACTATCCAGAATCTTCAGTTCTGCCTTATGTACAGTCATAGTTTCAGTAGTCATGTTGCATTTCTCCTTTTAAACTTTGAATTTTGATATTCGCAAAGGCTGGACTCGAACCAACATAGCCCCAGCACATCACCAGAGCGTTCTTCCTATTGAACTACTTTGCGATATTATTGACTTTATTGTTATTTATGTAAGTTTTAAGAGGATGATCCCCTTAAAACTGAAACTCAAAGGTCTAAACAACGTTTGAATTCTTGATATTCATTATACTTTCTTGCATATGTTACTTCTCGCTGAATATCTTTCTTTTGATTACAGACAAAGAATTTTTCAAGCATATCCATATCATCTTTTATTGTGCCATGTTCTTTCTCATATTGACTTATGCGATAATATAGGCCAGACAAATAGATTCTGTTCCATTGAAATACTCTTTTATATTCTTTAGCCAGTCTATTTGCAGAACTTGAAACATTCCTTAACTGTGCAGCCGTAAAATGTGCGCTTTTATAACTGCGGAATAAATATTGACTTTGAACATAAGGAACAGTGCGACCACCAAATTTTGCCGTATCACAAGAATTGGCATTTTTATAATCTACTAAAAACTGAAAGATTTTATCCCGCCAGCCAAATTCGTTAGGTATAGATACATTTTCCTTTGTTACTGGATGAATGATCGTCATGCTATCTTCACGCAAATCAGATTTAAGCATATCAGGCAAATCATTCAAATCTATTCCCAGCCAAACTAAAATAGCCGCTGATCTGAAAGTATCAAATTCAGAACCTCTATCTTCAAAAACCATTTCCATGATGCTCCATAGTTCTTGTAAATCACGGAAATAATAAATATCATAGAGGTAATTGTGATTAATGTCTGAAAACTGCAAATCCGAAATATCTTTTAAAAGCTGCACCGATCCATAACCTTGTTCATACATCCATTTTGCAAAATCATTGATCTTACTTTTGTGTGTGATAAAACTATTTGTTGATGTATGATTAAGCTGGGAATACATTTCAATTAAATCCTTTTTAGTTAGATCAGGAAATTCAATCGAAGGTTTCAGGCCAAAGAATTTTATCAATAAATTCTCAAGATTGACTTTGCTGGCAGCGGTCATTTTCAAAGTAGACTCACTAAGGTATCTCTCCATAACATCATGGTCAATCATGTTATCACCTCAATTACTATGATAGCAGATTATATTTTGTTTGTCAAGAGATTTTTTGCATTTCTTGTTATTATGCGGTATTTAATCCGAGGCTTACCAACATGGCCCGGTCAATACGATCCATTGTCTCGCCTGAAATGCTACCAACATATTTTTGTAGCCGAAACTTGTCTATTGTTCTCAACTGCTCTAATAACACTGTAGAATCCATTGCAATGTTTCCTTCGCCAGAATGAATGCTGATATGCGTAGGCAATTTCTTTTTAGATTTAGAGGTCAAAACGGCAATGATAATAGTTGGACTATAACAATTACCAACATCGTTCTGAACAACAAGAACAGGACGAATGCCACCTTGTTCACTACCGACAGCAGGATTTAGGTCAGCATAATAAATGTCGCCTCTTTTGATCGTTCGCATATCAGCACCCCCCTTTGAAATATATTGATTATCTGGTTATTATATTATCATGCTCGACTGAAAATGTCAAGCACAATATTCAGAATTTCGATAAATTTTGGGGGCTGCTAATTTAGCGTACTTTAGCAAGGCTTGTGATCTCTGATAAAATTCATCAGATATATTTTCAATATCCCGGTCACTAAAAATTTGAATGCTGGTTACAGAGCATTGGCCTTCTAAATCAAACATACCAGCATAAATCTTGTTACACCCATCATTCAACCTTATCTGAAAACACACCGTCCTGCTCATCTGCATGGAATTGGAATATCCATCTAAGTATACGTTAATGATATGTTGAATTTGACGTTGCTCCGCTGGATGTAATTCACCAAGCAAAGCAGGATCAATAACAAGTACAAGCATATCCAGTTCTTTGATGTACTTATTATATCTTTCACCAATAAAGGAAGTATCCATCAAATCGGATATATCACTCCATTGTTTCCGTTTTCTACGAACAATTTCTTGCGGCTTGATATGTAATGCAGAAATATGATATGTTGTTGAAGCTGTCTTACAAACAAACGCATTTTCATTAATGGCCTGAATATCAATAACATATCCATTGGAATAAACAGAGGTGGCAAATAGCCGCTTAAACTCTAAATAGCCAGATTTATCACTGACAATTTTAGTGGCGTTAAATTCATTGCCATTGTCTGCGGAAACATGAAACAGATCATACTTACTTAACAACGACAGCAGAGAAAGCATCTTCATGTTATCTACAGGCTCAATTTTGATATGCAATTCAACCACTCTCCTATTCTGTATTGACAAATTAGATTATTTACCGTATAATGGGCAATATAAGAGATAACTTTCTCAACCCCACGGTCACTACTATACCAGATAGTTTTCTCAATGTCAAGCATAAAATGAGATAATATTCTAAGTGGAGGGGAATTTTTATGGAAAGCGGCCTGTATGATCGTATCCAGAAACTATGTGAAGAAAGAAAGATCAGCATTGCCAGACTGGAAAGCGAT
>OFHO01000384.1_pt1 | contig 42204 bp, 44 predicted proteins | sample 1521531 | NCBI WGS metagenome assembly OFHO01 (sample SAMEA3504124, study PRJEB24116) | mouse gut metagenome | biome: mouse gut; feature: mouse-associated habitat; material: faeces | place: Denmark | collected 2011
GAATTCTCCGCAGCAGAATTCTATTGATACAATTATCGACCTGATTGAAACTGCCGTTAATAAATAATATTCCAAACCATTCGTTCCGTATAAGCACATATAAAAGTACAAATTGTCGAAAAATGTCGATACTTTAAGTATATAAAACAGGTGTCGGTACCGGCACCTGTTTTACGCTTTGTTCAAGTGAGCATACTCCTCTGCGTAATTTTCACGTATCCATTTCTTTGCCCGATACAATATACTGTGCAGAACATCCAACGTCACTTCCATATTCTCCGCAACTTCTTTTTGCGGCTTTTCTAATACATATGTAATCGTAATAGCTTCATACCACCTTGGGTTCTTCTCGTACAATGCCTCAAATATTCCTTTCTTCAATTCCACAAGTTGTTGATTTTTGATCTTCCTCTCAAAAAATTCTTCCGGATTCACCACTGACTCTGAGAGTAACACCTCGGCTTCACCCTCCATCTCTTCCACCAGACATTCTCTCTTCCGATCTCTTTTCAGATTCAGAGCCATATATTTTGTCGTCAGAAGCAGCCACGCCTTGGCTGCTTCTTTCTCCACATTATCCATATTTGTAAATAACTTCATAAATACGTTCTGTACAATCTCTTCTGCTGAATGGTGATTTCCGGAATATTTTACTGCCGCCTTATATACTCGATCAAAATTTTCCTCGTATATTACATTAAAGTCCGCTTTTGTTATTAACTCAGCTTCCACTTACTTCTCATCCTTTGCATCCTTAAACTATTTTATCTTAGCCAGTAATTCCTCTTTATCCTCATCGGTCAGCTTGCCTATCTTCCATCCTAATCCAACACCGTCATTCTTATACCTTGGAATCATGTGAAGATGGAAATGAAAAACAGTCTGTCCTGCCGCTTCTCCATTATTCTGGACTATATTATAGCCGTCACAGCCAAGAATATCCGTAAGTTTTGTGATCATCTTCTTTGCTAATATCATTACTTTTGCTGCCAATCCATCATCAAGTTCATATAGATTCGCATAATGCTCTTTTGGGATAATTAATGCATGTCCCTTAGAAGCCGGGCCGGCATCCAATATTACCCGAAAATCATCGTCCTCATACAAAGTAGCCGTAGGTATATCTCCATTTGCAAGTTTACAGAATATACAATTTTCATCCTTCATATCTATATCATCCTTTCTTAAAAATAATAATTGATTATTTCATCCGCCAATGCTAAACTGTTAATTCAGAAAGGCGGTAAATATTATGTTTTCAGCAACAGATTACGACAAATTACAACAAATAATGGAGGAAAGTTCTGACAAAAAAGAACTTCTCACCAGACTTCTGGAATCTCATCGAATGGAAGTCAGCGCTATCAGCCACGAAATCAGGAATCCTTTGACTCTTGTCTACAGTACACTTCAATTAATTGAGGCACAGCATCCAGAAGTCCTGGATTTCTGCCACTGGGATTCCATGCACCAGGATATTGAATATATGACTCAGCTTTTATCGGAACTCTCTTCCTATAATAATGGAGAGAAGCTGTCCCTTTCTCAAACAAATACCGTAACATTTCTCAAAAACCTCGTTCTGTCGTTTGCTTCTTCAGTTCTGGATACGGATATCGAATTCACATCCAGAATTGCATCTGACCTGCCGCCACTCATGGCTGATACGTTAAAATTGAAACAAACTCTTCTGAACCTCCTGAACAACGCCAAGGATGCTGTCCTTTCATGCCCAGATTCAGAATCTCCCGCTATCCGTCTTGATGCAGAACATATTGGGCAGACACTCCATATAAAAATCTCTGATAATGGTTCAGGAATTGATGCCAAAGATGTCCCTACCATCTTTGAGCCCTTCGTTACCCATAAAAGAAGCGGAACCGGTCTTGGTCTTGCAATCGCCAGACGGATTATTACTGCTCATAATGGCTCCATCCAAGTAGAATCAATTCTCGGAAAAGGTTCTGTCTTTACCATTGTTCTTCCAATATAGAAGCACACCTGACAGAAATCCTGTTACCAGACCGCCTACATGCGCCAAATTATCCACGCCGCTGCTGGAGAATCCATAATACAGGCTAATTGCTATCATAACCAGGATTCTCCTGCCAGAAATATCCCCAATATGTCCGTGGTTACGCATTGCTACATATAATAATGCACCAATGATCCCGAAAATCGCCCCTGACGCACCTGCAGATATAGAATAGTCCATTGTCTGGATATCATACCATGCAGATAGGATGTTACCGCCCAAACCACTCAGAAAGTAAATCAAAAGGAACTTGATCCCCCCGATCTCAATCTCCAGATTCCATCCAATTAATACGAATGTTACCATGTTATTCATCAGATGTTCAAAACCAAAATGCAGAAACATACTGGTAAAAAGACGATAATACTCTCCATCCTCTAAAACCTTTGGAATGAACATAGCTCCATGTTCTAATAGGAACATTCCATCCTCCGTCATACCTTGCAAAGAAAGCACAAAGAATACGATTACGTTAACTGCCGCCAATACGACAGTACATGGAGCATATATTCTATTTTTATGCAACACACATTCACCTTCTAGTATATGTTTTCATTATTTCTGCATAGTATACCACATTTTTCCTGATATAGTAACCTCTATTACCTACTTTTTCCTTTAATTATTCTACACGAATACGTTTAACTTCTTTGCCGCTGGAACGTCGTTTTTAGCCACGACCCTTCCTTCCTAAATCTGACAAAAATATTGTAACATATCTAAACAACAAAGTCATTATCACTTTTGGTAAAAATCCTTCATGAAAAATCCTCCTCTTCGATATGCAGCCCATCCCAATCTCCCCATCTTGACTTCCTACGCCTGTTCAGAAGTCTTTTTACCGGAGCCCACAAAGTGTCAGATTCTCTAAAAATTGAACTACCAAGCTCCTGTTCTGTAATCCAGTCTCTCTCCTGCATATTCTCTTCCTCTTCTTCTTTGACTTTATCAATGCCCCCGTCCTGATTTTCTGTCACTCCATAATCCTCCTGCGGATTCTGCAAACATTCTGCCACTATCTTCTCCAGACTATAATTTTCATCCATAGTCTTTTTGTGCAAGAGAAAGACCATACGAATACATTCTTGATCCTGATAATCTGCCTGCTTCACAAAATACTCGGTTAATCCGTGAAATTCCTCCCACAACTCCCCCTGTGCCAATGGATAATAGCAAAAAAAATATTTTCCTTCTTCATAGAAGATATATTCTGGTTTCAGTAGAATACAGTGAATATTTAATAAAAATGTTTCTACCTCCTTTAAAGCACTTCTAAAATCTTTAAGAAACGTTTTTATGTCTTCTGCATTTATTTTACTTCTTTCAAACATAGCTCTCATAGAAAGCTTTCCACTGACATCATAATCATAATAACTCTTCTCATTAATCCCTCTTCCACCCATCTTTAATATTCCATTTAGATTATTTGCTTTCAACATTCGGACTTGATAGTCTTCTTTGTAAAAACTCTCTTCCTCAATCGTAATCTTACGTTCCATCTCTGTATCCTAACCTCCATTTCCTAATCCTTCTCTCTGGCTCCGTAATCGCAGCTCTTTTCATAATCGAAACCTTCATATATTTTCTTGACGCTCTTGCAATGACTTCTATCTCTTCTTTTTCCATCTTAACTGATACGTACATATCAACAAACATAATGCATTTACCTTTCGTCCTTTGATAAAAAAGTGTCTCTAATTCTCCATCCTTAATTCCATCTTTTTCTCTCGTCTTTGTGCTTCCCACAACGGCTGTCTCGTATGCGGCGCCAGATAATATGTTCTTGTCATGATAATAAAACGCTGTCAAAATACATCCCATAATTAGAAACAGCACCATAGGCATAAGAAATGACATTTCTACCGTCATACTTCCCTGAACGTGAAACTTTTTCACCCATCTATCCCTCCTGTAAGTATGCTGCACAGATATCCGATTGCCAGAAACGGTACAAATGGAAGCTTATATTTTCTTGACATTTTCTTTATTAATAGGCAAATAACTGCTGCTGCCCCAAGGAATAGAAATGCTGCCGAAAGAGCCTCTAATAACTTCCATATTCCAAGATAAATCCCTAAAATAAATATTGCCCAGCTATCACCATACCCCATTCCTTCTCTGGTAATTCTGCTCACCAGCAAAAATAGCGCTCCAACTGCAATTCCTCCGGATATCACCCAGATATCTCCTTTTCCTACAAAAACCTGATATCCCAAAGCAGCCAAACTTCCCAATACCAGAATAAAAACAGGAATCTGTCTGGAATGTATATCCATAACTGCCAGACAAACCAGTACTCCCATACAAATAATCTGACTTATCGTCCACACCTAGAACACGCCCCTTTTCCAATAACCTCTGACAACGGAACTGCATAGACTGTTCGTTTTAATCCACTGCAAGACAGAGAACTATGGTAACGGTTTCCTGTATCTGTAATATACACTCCGCTTCCACCGTTTCTCATACAATACTCACATGGATAATACTTACCTCCACTTTCATTCCGTAGATTTTCAATACCTTCTGATGGAATCATATGGATGGATAATTCCAGATAAGTACAGTGATAGTCTTTATGATAGACCATTCCCGTCTCTGTAACGTAGACTGTCTCCTCGTCATCTTTGTCAAATCCCGGCTTTTCGTACCCAACCCACGCCTTAATGCGGATTTTTTCCTGATACTTCACAGGCGGTACTCCAAACATCGGAATCGGCAGGCGCACTTCATATGTGACCATCACTTCTCCGATTCCAGTCCGCGGAGAAATCCGTGAACCGCTGCATTTAATCCCTCCACTCCCTCCCACAACAATACTTCTGTCCAGACGCTTTGCACCGACCGCCTCTACAATATCATGTTCCAAATGTGAAGGCATAACCATCGTAACCACATAAGTCTCTTCTGCCGCCCTTTTTCCCGCATACTGCAGGCCGGCACGCATGGCAGTCTGAACCGCCATGATTTCCATCAGGTATATAAGCGCCACTACTGCCAAAAAAGGTGGAACCAGCCATTGCAGCCTCCACTGTTATACTGGCTTCCTTAAAGGCGGATACAGATACCCTTCCGAACAGATAAGAATTTCTTGAATGTGAGGGGAGTGTTTTATTTTTCATCGTACGAATCCTTCTCCTTTCTACTATATTTTACCTGTCTGTTTTTCAGGGTTAAATTCCGATACCCGGAAGGGCATCTGTATCCGCCTTTATATTGATACCCATCACTGGTAGCCATAATATGTCTTGAACTGATAACGAATTTCCCTTCGTAAGCTGCATACCGAACGGATTTGCATTTTGCTGACACAGAGATCTGCACGGAAATACGTCTGCCCATGAAGTTTCCTCATATTCTGTTCTATCACTCCAAGCCCCCGCAACGCCGCCGTTTCTTTCTTCTCCAAAAATAACAGCATACGGAGATATTCCGAATATCCAAGACCATTCTCATCATCCATCCCTTCACTTCGGTCCTCCTCCGTGCCTAGTGTAAGCAGTTTGGAAAACTGCAGCTGCCAGCTCTCCTTTGACTTTACCAACGGCACTCGATTCCCATTCAGCAAAGACCGTACATCCATAATGGATTCTCCGTAAGCCCATGCCATCAAGATTCCCTGAGCTGCCGCCTCCGTAATTGCAGGAACTGCAAGAAGCGTACACAGCGCCATTGCCGCTGTCTCGGCTTCCGCCCTCATTTCACTGTCCGTCTGGATATACGCATAATTCGGGACAAATCTGAACAGAACTATTTTTCTGGCTACGGATTCCAGATTCTCTTTATCACTGTCTTTTCCTGCCAGAACATACTCTAATTCATAGTCCAGAAATCCCGTATGTTCCTCATCCGTAAACTTTGTAAAATGCTCCAACAGATACTCTCCGAACAGCACGGCGGATATATTCCCAGACTCTGCCGAAACATCTGAAAAATCGCCATATCCTCGGTTCCGTTCTCTGGCGTCAAGCATTTCCCTGCTCTCCACACGTTTTTCCGACACAGTCTGGTCTCTCGGCATTACCAATGTCAATATAGGAGACTTCTTCAACTGCCCTACATGTGCAATGGGGTTATCTTCCTGAGGAAGTTCAGCTTCATTTTCTTCCAACAGTCCATCCATGTATTCCTGCCAATCGCCTTCTTCCTTTACATAATCCTCAGCCCTTTCCTCCTGCTGCCCCCATAAAGAAGTCATCCCCAACAGCTCCTTCATGGCTTCCAGTCCATACTTATGCTCTATGTATGCCGAAATCTGCTCCAAAAACCCGCTGCAGCCATTATCTGTTAAAAACCGGATTCTCTCCACCTCATGCTCCTGTCTGCCTCCGGCATAATAATCCAGACGTTCTGTTATATTCTGCTCCGTATACTGTCCTGTTTCATAACTGCCATCCAGAGCAAAAATATCATATTCTTCCAACAACTCCTTCTGATATTCTGCAAATACACATTCCATCGCCCGGTTTGTATCCGCCCTTCGGTAATTTTTTGCAAGCTGTATAGAGGCACTTTCCATAATTCCACTAATAAATGTAATCAATAGTATAAAAACCAAACTCAAATATGCCGTTACTTCTCCACCGCATCTTACCTCATCCCAAACCTTCCCCCTATATTCTTCCATCGAATTTTATAATCCTTCCAAAATATCCCGACTTCACATCCCTATCAATTATATCCCAGTTGTCACCGCATCCTTACAATCTTAAATACCTGAACTCTCACTTACAATCTTCTGGAAAATATTCTGTACCAGGCTTGTAAGCTGGGACTTGAATATAATGACCAACCCAATCAATACCACCAGAATCAATATCACCTCTACTACGCCGATTCCGTCTTCTTCTCTTAATTTCTCTCTCACTCGTGATAAAATATACCCTATTCTCCACATATTACCTCTCCTGTCTATATTTATAACTTATCGTCACCATTTCTTTCATCATATCTGCACAGATAAAAATGCCGGAACTATTACTATCACCAACACTATCGCCAGCATCAGAAACATCGGCAGCAACAACTTCGTCCCCGCCTCCTCCCCAAGCCGCTTTGCCCTCGCTTTCCGTTCCTCAAAAGCCTGCATGGATTCAAGCTTCAATAACTGCGACAGTCCTTTTGTCCCTTTCCTGAGATTCTGCGACAGCAAAGCGCCAAACCTTATGTACACCTGAATATCGCACCGACGCCCAAAATTCTCGTAACTCTGTGACTCCGTAACACCACTGTCCATTTCATGACAGGTATACTTCATTTCTTCATAAGCATACCGTTCTCCCCAAACCTCTTTCTGGCGTCCATAATCCTCAGCCACCTTCCGCCATGCCCGCTTCGCTGTCATTCCTGCTCCCAAGAACAGCGTCATCTTATTCACAATCTCCGGGTAGTCCAAAAGCATCTGCCTTTTCCGAATCTCTTTTTCCTTTTCCCGGTTCTGGATGTCCAGTGCATACAACAAAACTCCCGTAAGCACCCCCATAACAACCAACACCATTCCCCGGCCGTCCATTTTCCTGTAATAAACTGCCTTCCTTCCAAGAAGTTTATCTGGCAGATGCAGACTTCGATTGGTACGGCTTTCTTCCTCACGTTTCCGTATTTCTTCTTCGATCCGTGTCCTTCCTTCCTCGTATTCATCCAAAGTTTTTGGGAATACTTTCGCCGTACACTGGTATGACGCCTGTTCTTCCTTATTTTCCCGGTAAGTAAGAATTGCATTTAAGGTGACAAGCGTCCCTTCTTCACTCAAAAAATCTGGCTGCAGCTCTCCTCTGATATTCATTACATCATAACGGTCTAATTCCCATGACACTTCCACTGGCTCATCTGGAATCTGTGTCAAAAGCTCCATATCGTATTCAACCCTGTCAAGGCTCTCATTTTCACCCAAAATCAGCCTCTCCATCCTTGGAATGATCTCCCCGAACAATTCCTTGACTTCCTCTGCCGTATACTGCTGCTCTGCAATCTCGATTTCTATCGGAATTCTTTCCGCCTCCCCCTGAACCATTACCTCCAACTCTTCCGTCCTGCTGCCACCGCCATAATCATTCCTTTCAAGGACGCCATCCGCCTCCCTGACGGACCTAAGAAAGTCAAAAGCCAGGAAAAAAATTCCCAGAACCAACAAACCTGCCGCCGCCGCACATTTTACCCTTATACTTCTATCCTTATCAGCTTTACACCAAGATAATACGCGCCTGCATAAATTCCCAGACATACTGTCATCACCCCAATACCAAATACATTCCCATACAGGCTATTCATAAATTCAGGAAAACTAATCGACATGTAGCCAATAATTGCATAAGGGATTGCCGACATCACGCGGAATTCATATCTTTTTGCTGCAAGCATTGTGTCTATTTCCCTCTTTACATCAATCTTGTCCCCAATCTGCCTCACCGTATCCTGTATAATGGCAATCATGTTCCCCCCGCTCTTCTTCGCCGCTGCAAATACGGTCACAAAATTTCGTGCATCCTCAGTCTGCACACGAGTCCCAAACTCCTCTAATATCTGCTCCATCGGCACATGTATCCTAAGCTGTCTTGTAATAACCAGCAATTCCTTTGATATCCTTGCTGTTTCCGGATAAATCAGCAAAAGCTCCTTCTGTGTCTCTCGAAACGCATTTTCCACAGAATATCCGGTATTCAACGCCGAAGACACCGCCTGAATTGCTTCTTTAAACTGTATCTGGAATTCCAGTTCCCTTCTTCCTGCACATTCCTCCTCCATGATATGGAAATGCCAGAAAAAAAGCGGAAGCAACACAAGAACCATCCAAAAGGAACGATAATACAGCCACGCCGTGGCGACCGTAATTCCCAAAGCCTTTGCCCCATTCCAAAGATGTTCTTTATACGTGAGATCCTGCTGCCAGCAATTTTTCTTTATGTGTAATCTCCTGAATCTTCCTCCATTCCCCTTGTATTCTTCCTTCTTCTTCTCGAAGTTCCGTGAACTGATATAATGTCTGCAATCGAATCTCACCATCCCAATACCCTAATACCTCTGTCACTTCCAATACCTTCCTGCTCTTATCTCTCATCCTCCCCAGATGGACAATCACATCAATTCCCGACGCAATCTGTCTCTGGATTGCCAGCAGGGGCAAATCCATCCCCATCAATACCATTGTCTCCAGCCTGCTCAACATATCCTTAGGACTGTTGGCATGCCCGGTACTTAAACTTCCGTCATGCCCCGTGTTCAACGCCTGCAGCATGTCAATCGCTTCCGCCGACCGCACCTCACCAACAATGATGCGGTCAGGACGCATGCGGAGGGCTGACTTAATCAAATCCCGGATTGTCACTGCCCCTGCGCCTTCTACATTCGCATTTCTCGCCTCCAGCCTTACAAGGTTTGGCACATCCTGAATCTTCAGCTCCGCATTGTCCTCAATCGTGATAATCCTCTCTGTCTTTGGAATATACTGCGATAATGCATTCAAGAAAGTGGTCTTACCAGAGCCGGTTCCTCCACTTATGAATATGTTGTATCCGGCTGCAACGAGCCTTGCAAGAAACCCGGATACTTCACTGCTGATGGAATCCCATGAAATCAACTGCTCCATGGTGATTGCCTCTTTTGAAAATTTACGGATCGTCACGATTGGACCATCCAGCGCTATCGGTTCCAGTACAATATTCACTCTGGATCCGTCTGCAAGCCTTGCATCCACAATCGGAGACGCCTCATTTACCAAACGGTTAGAACCCGCCGCAATCTGCTGGACTACATCCTCCAATTTATCTCTGGAGATAAAACGCCTGTCCGACCGAAAGAGCCTTCCGTCCTGCTCATAAAATATATTCTGCGTCCCGTTAATCATAATCTCCGTAATGGACTCGTCCTCCAGAAATTCCTGCAAAAGATCCAGCTTCCGGAACGCATTGAACAATTCCCTCCCTAGCGCCGTCTTCTCGGCTAACGGCAGATACTCTTCCTCCGAAGCCTCCTGAAGCACACGGTAAATCAGACGAGTCAGCTCTTCATCTTCTATCTCTCTGGTCATGTCCAATTCTTCCAGAATCCTTGTCTGGAGCTGCTCCGAGCGCATCATGGGACCTTCCTCTTCCCCATCTCTTCCCACACCTTCCATTCCCAAACAAGATACCCGCCATCACATTTCAAGAAACAGCTTCCCTCTTCACCATCTTCTTCTTCACATCATCAAATCCCAGAAGATGCAATTCCTCCTCCATCTGCAGGAGTTTTGCCTCTGCCAGCTCATCTTTCATGGTAGGCACAAGAATCTCCGTACAAATCCGAAGCAGTCCATACACATCTCTTAATCCTTCATCCAAATCCAGGATCAACACGTCATAGATGCTCTGCTCCTCTATCTGGCGTATCAGGCTGACCCACTCTTCAAGCGCAACCATCCTGATATCCTCCGACACCCGCACAGGAAGCAGATAATCCAATCCTCCCATATGCTCCACCAGCGTCGTAAGTATCACGCCTAAGTTCCGGTTCTCCTGTCTCGAATAGTACAGCGCATCTGCCAGTGTATGTCCTTCCTCGGGGAAATGTCCTCCTATCCCTCCATAAATCTCCATATTGAGATAGAGAACATTCTCCGAGCCAGCCAGTTCTTGTCCCAATTTTAACCCGTAACCTGTCTTCCCGCTTCTGTGTACCGGCGAAAAGATACCGATAATCCTTACATTCTTTGTCTTTACCGCAGGAAAATACAAATCTCCCGTCTTGTTTTCTTCACTGCATTTACGGATGATTTCCGTCAGGAGCGTCTCCCCGGACTGATATTTATACACAATCGTCTCGTCAGAATTCGTCTCTGTCTTGCCTGATTCTGCAAGTACAAACACATTTCCTGCCAAAAGCCCCTTCCGCTCATCTGCCGGATAATCCCCTCCAATCAGAAGCACGTCAATAGGGTGCTCCCGAAGGATTGCCTGTACCTGCGAAAGACCGTCGCATACCTGCACTTGAAAAGCCAGTTCCTTCTTCTTCATGAGAAATACGGCAAATGCTGCGGCATATCCTTCTTCCCTGTCACAAATTACAAAACTTCTGCTCACATAATATCCCTCCTACTCTGCCTCTTCTTCCGTCACTCTGTGAATTGCTGCCGATACGGCATCGAACACTTTGAATCTCTATCGAATCTATCAGATACAAGCTACATCTGTAACTTGTAGGATGATTATAAACCTCTTTTAATCCATTTGTCTATCCCATTTCCAGAAAAACCGAAACTTTGTGCAATCTTCACATAATTCCATAGAAAGAAATTCCATAAAGGAGCGCAACCCCAGGAGTTCCAAGGATTCCAGATGTCAAAACAGTCCACGGGTTCAGCCCCACCTGGACAGAAATCCCTTGGGCGCCAAGGAATTCATTTACAAAAAATATCATGGCGCACCCTATGATGGCGCGGACAATAAAATTTGTAAGCAGCTGCGATTTCTGTTCTGGCATATTTGTCTCCTCCTCAGGTTCATTTCCTGATACCATATATATCCACATCCGGCGTATTTTATTCTCAAAATCTGCTTATACTAGGATTGTTTGGAAATTATTTTCTAAAGAGGTGGATTATGAGATTATTTGAACGAGGAAATGCTGCAGAAGAGGATGTATACAAGCGCCTGTCCTACGACCCGCAGGCAGATACACTGATGGATGAAATCGCCAATGCGCGCCGGGAGATAGAAGAAGCTTACCTTAATTTTCAGTATGCGTCGGACCCTGACTTAATCGACTCCTACATTTACAGGGGAAATGCCGCATGGCTGCGTTACCGTTTCCTGCTGCGCCAGGCAAAAATCATATAGCTGCTTTAAAATTCCGGCATCAGAAGTGCAATTAAAAATATAAAATACTTCCTGCAGTCATATAGATAAATAGATAGACTGACAGGAGGTATTTTTTTGCGCAGAAAAGTAGAGTTCGTCTTATTAATCCTGTTACTGGCAGGGCTGATTGTGGTCAGCAGGAACCTTGGAAACTATGTATCAAGCGGAAAGATTAAAAGAGCAAAGAATACGGTAGTCATTGATGCCGGACACGGTGGTTCTGACCCAGGAAAAGTTGGAATCAATAAGGCGGAAGAAAAGGAAATTAACTTAAAAATAGCGAAAAAAGTCAAAAAAATTCTGGAAAAGAAAGGCGTAAAGGTCGTAATGACCCGGGAAGAGGACACGATGCTCTCCAAGAACGGCAACGGGAGCCAGAAGGTACAAGATATGAAAGAACGGGTAAAATTAATCAACAACACCAAACCGGAATTTGCCGTCAGCATCCATCAGAACAGTTATCACGACGAAGCAATCCATGGGGCGCAGGTATTCTACTACAAACACTCTGCAGAGGGCGAACAGCATGCCTCAATCATGCAGAAGGCATTATTATCTATTGATAAAGAAAACCGCCGCCAGGCAAAAGCAGACGATACCTATTACCTCCTTAAAAGGACGGAAGTCCCCACAATCATCGTGGAATGCGGATTTTTAAGCAACCATGAAGAAGCAGAAAAATTAGTCACAGATGAATACCAGCAGCAAGTGGCAGAGGCAATCGTGAAGGGAATTGAAGCTTGTATGAAGGAGTAGAGTGTAGTATAATATTTCCCATGAAAACGATAATTGAACGAATTGATACGGTACAACTGAATATAGATACGATAAAAAAAGCCGGAGATATCCTAAAAAGCGGAGGTCTTGTCGCATTCCCTACCGAGACTGTCTATGGGCTTGGGGCAGACGCGTTGAACGAAGACGCCGCGAAGAAAATCTATGCCGCAAAGGGCAGGCCATCCGATAATCCGTTAATTGTACATATTGCCGACATGGAGGCGCTTGGTAAGATTACGGAAACCATACCAGAGAAGGCAATAGTCGTCGCAAAGAAATACTGGCCGGGCCCTCTTACCATGATATTTCAAAAGACGAATGCCGTTCCACTTGGGACGACAGGCGGGCTTGATACTGTGGCTGTCCGGATGCCGGAACATCTGATTGCGAAAGAGATTATCCGGGCGGGCGGCGGGTATATTGCCGCGCCAAGCGCGAATACTTCCGGACGCCCAAGTCCTACTACCGCACAGCATGTAGAAGAAGACCTGACAGGGAAGATTGACATGATTGTGGATGGAGGCGCCGTCGATATCGGTGTGGAATCTACCATTCTGGACATGACCGTGGAACCGCCTATGATATTAAGACCGGGAGCCGTGACAAAAGAGATGCTGGAAGAACTGATTGGCGAGGTTGCCGTAGATAAGACCTTGATTGAACCGGACAGCAAAAAGGTTCCGAAAGCCCCGGGGATGAAGTACCGCCACTATGCACCGAAGGCTGAGCTGACCGTGCTGGAAGGAGATCTTCTTCGGGTAACCGAAGAGATTAACCGGCGGGCAGAAGAGAAGTTGAGCGAAGGGTTTAAAGTGGGAATTATCGCCACAGCGGAAACAGCGGGGAGATATTCTTCGGGGAATGTCAAGTGCATCGGCACAAGGCAGGATGAGATGACGGTGGCTGGAAATTTGTATGGAATCCTGCGGGATTTTGACAGTGACGGGACGGATTTTATCTATAGTGAATCATTTTCAACAGGTGGGATTGGAAGCGCTGTAATGAACCGTCTGCTGAAAGCTGCCGGGCATCATATAATTCATGTTTAAAAAGGGGTTGTTTCTCAACAACCCCTCTCTAAGACTAATTACCCATTCATTCTTCTTTTTGCCGCAAATCCAATGCTTCCCATAGCCGCTAATGCAAGCATAAGATACAGCATCATGGAAGATGTATCCCCGGTCTTTGGGGATTTGACATTTGTTGACGTATTCGCAGCTTTCGCTCCCATATCCACAAGGACATATGGGCTGAAACTCTTTGCCTCAAAACTTACGTTTGAATCCTTCACGGAAATATTTACTGCTTCCAACACACCTTTCGTATTCTGGTGATAAAGTTTCAGGTTCGTGCTGAATCCTTCCGGAATCGGCATCGTCACTTTGACCGGAGTTCCCGGCTGAACTTCTTTGCCGTCTTTTAAGAGTGAAATATCAAAAATCTTGATTCCCTTCGTGTTTCCAAGGAGATTTTGAACCTGCTTTTCGATTGCTGTCTGCTGCTCTTTCGTTACAGATTTTACGCTTAATTCAACTCCTGCTTCCAATCCGCTTACTGTAATACCAGTGGCCTTGTCCTTTGCGGTATTTCCGCTGGTTTCTGTTCCCGGCTGCTGGCTGGTATTACCATTCCCGCCCGTAGACGCCCCGACAGAAAAGCCGGTTGTAGATGCCTGACTTATAAATTCACCATTTATTATCTCATCAAAGTGCAGTTGTGCCGATATACCCTCTGCTGGATATGAAACTGTTCCGGAAACCGTAACATTTCCACCTTTTGGAATCGTTATATTTTCTACTTCTGCAGAACCTTCTCCTTGCTTTACTACTTTTGCTCCTTCCGGATATTTCGTTATCTTGTACGTTGGTTTTGCTCCATAAGCCTCTCCTTGTTTGTCATAAATCTCTGTCCAGATGCTTGTTGCAAAATCCTTTATATCATAATCCACAGTATTCGTCCATGTGATGGAAAATGGATATTCTGTGCCTGTAACCAATCCCTTTAACTGAAAATCGATTGAATTTTCTAATGTCTTTTTTGTATTAATAGACTTACTAAATTCCTGTGCAAGAATATTGTCATTACCATATTCATCCTGCTTCCCATCTGTCAATACGAAACTAATATGATATTGGGCAGAAGAAATATAAAAATCCTTAGGAATACTGTAAGTCACCGTTACTTTATTATCACTTAATTCAACTTTTTCCTCATAAGATTCTGAATTATTTATTTCAGCTTTGAGAGCGTCACGTATAAGTACATACCATCCCGTCGTATCAGCCCCATTCGCTTCTACCTCTACTGTATAGCTAATGGTATCTCCTGCTTTTACAGGCGTTTCCGGAATCCCTGTTACCACCATACTTACATCTGGCTTCTCCGTATTTTCACCTGAACCAATTGAATCCTCTGTTTCGTCAAAATCCTCTGAATCTTCCGGATCTCCCGACTCGTCACTCGGCTCTGTCGGTTCTGTCGGCTCTGTCGGTTCTGTCGGCTCTGTCGGTTCTGTGGTTACAGGCGGATTATCCGTACCATCATCTCCTGACTCGTCTGCAAAGGCCGTCAGCCCTCCCATTGTCAGCGACATTACCAATACAAGCAGTAATGCCAGCAGTTTGCGTGTTTTCATTTGAATTTTCCTCCTCTATCTTTTAAATTTTCTTGTCAACACGTCCCAGCAGCAGTCCTAAACCGGACTGCCTCCGGGACGATACGATACATTAAAAATTTAGCATTTTACAATATTCCTTTCAACATTGTAAATTCTAACATTTTATTTATTCAGTTTTCTTTTTCCAAGAATCCCTGCACTGCCAAGCGCCGCTAACGCTAAAATAAGATACAGCGTCATTGAAGAAGCATCTCCTGTTCTCGGAGCTTTTCCGGCAGTATTGCCGCCTGCCTTAGAACCGGATACATTCGTACCATTACCTGAAACGCCTGTATTTCCTCCGGTTCCGCCTCCTGAGTTACCTGTATTCCCTCCGGTCCCGTTGCCTGAGTTACCTGTGTTTCCTCCAGTTTCACCGCCTGTATTTCCTGTATTCCCTCCGGTTCCACCGCCTGTATTTCCCCCTTTTTCTCCCAAGTCTACAAGGATGTATGGGCTAAAACGGCTTGCCGTAAAGCTTACAGTCCCATTATCATTCACCGTCGCTTTCATGTCTTCTAATTTGCCTTCCTGCTCCTCATGATAAACGACAAGATTCTTACCAAATCCTTCCGGAACCGGAATTGTCACTCTGACCGATGCATCCAGATTATGGATTTCTTCCCCTTCTTTGAACAGGGCAATATCGTAAATCTCCATTCCCTTTACATTGTCATGAAGGCTTTTTACCTGATTTTCAAGAGCTGTTTTCAGACTTTCGCTTATGGCAGATTCATTCTTTACTTTTAATTCGATTCCTTCGTCCGCCCCAATCACTGTAATTCCATTGTCTGTCAGGACAGTTTCGGTCATCTGAGACCATGTGCAGATTTTCGTAATCTCTGAATCCACAGCCTTCCATATACTTCCATCTTCGCGCTGTGCGAATATGTATTCGTCAGGCTCTTCCACTTTATCTTTAAATATATCGACAACAGAAGATAACAGAGGAATTGCTGACATACCGTCCTCATCTATGTAATATAATTGATTATCCTCTGTCAGCGCATAACCTTCGTCTGATTTCTTTACCCCGCGAAGCACCTGATTATATGCCAAATTGCCTCCGGTTCTGGCGTAATAAACTCCGTCGTCGGTTATATATCCTCTTTCCGTCAATTTACTGACATGCTCCGCTACTTTTTGTATCTCATATCTATAAAATCTATAGAATACCCCATTCTGGACATAACCGTATAGATTCAACTCGCTTACTCCTGTAGCAAAAGGAGTTTCATCCCATACTCCACTGCCTACGGCTCTTTTCAAAAGATTTCCGTTTTCGTCCAATCCTAAATCATAACTTTGAACCAACACGTCACCAATAGCAGAATAGTGAATCGCTGTTATCTTAAATTTTTCTTCCTTTACAGCCATATTTCGGTCGTCATCTACTTCCACTTTTACGATTGTCCCATCTTTTTTTGAAACATATCCTCTATGATTCACAGACTCTGCATTATCACAGACAAATTGCGTGACGGCATTTTCTCCGTCCATATACGTCATGCTGCATTTATCATCTTCTGTAATATAGACGATTTCCGGGGTTTTATATCCATAATTTGAACATTTTATTGCAAAGCGTACATTGTCTGCAATCTTAATATGCTGAAATTCTTTGTCATCCGGCTTAATTTTTGTAAAGTTCCATAATATGCCGTTCCGATCGATTCCGTAATAATCTTCCCCTCTTTCTGCGACGCCGTCATTTACCTCAGTTCTTCTAAATACCCCGTAGGGAATATAGGTTTTAATCTGCTTATCTCCAGAGATTTGCTTTGGCGGATTCGTTTCCCAATTCCAAATCTGCCCCTGCTTCAAAACAGAAAAATTTCCTTTTTCTTCGGGTATCTCGTCCACAGATATCTTATCCTCATCTGCAATCGCCTCCCCATACTCGTCCTCAGTAACCGTAACCTTGAACGTCTTGTCAATACCTTCATAACTGGCGGTAATGACTGCCTCTCCTTTCTTTTTCGCATACAGGGCTCTTCCTTCAACTGTAATAACCTCTTCATCAGAACTCATAAATTCTACTGACTCCGTATCCTGAAATCCTACGCAGGTTCCCAAAATCCATTCAAATGCATATTTCGCATTTCCCATAGCCCCTTTGGGTAAAGATATATCTTCATAATTATATTTCTCAAAAATCTGCTTCATCCCCTCCGGAGTATTGTCCACATAATAAAATTCACATGTATGGGAGTAATTGAAAGCTTTAGTAAAATCTGAAATTTGATTATGTGACACATCTATCACACTCATCCTATCTAAGCGGTCTATAAATGATAAATCTGTGATTTGATTCTCCGGCAAACGCAGTTCATTAATCCTTGTGCGAGCAATCTCATCCAAATATTTCTCAATCCACTCAGAGGTAATCCCGCAGTTCTCTATTGTAAGACTCCCTACGTTAGAAGCATACTGGATTCCTGTAATATCGATTCCTCTCTTGCCACTGATTTTTATAGACATAATTCTTTCCATATCAGCTTTATTCACGAATCCATTTTCATCTGATTCTGCTCCTTTTTCCGCAAGCGCCGCCCGAAAATCAGCGTCCGGTATCTTTACTTTCTCCTGCTCATCCGTCTCTGTCGTCTCTTTCTCCTTTTGGCCCTCCTGTGTATCTGTTTCTGCTGCCTTACTCTCCTTTTCGTCCCCCTTTGCCTTTATTGCGGCTTCTTTCTCCATCTCTTCAAGCTGAACATCCGTAAGTTCTGTTTCTGTTATGCCACCATTCTCGTGTACACCGTCTTGCAGGTTTTCTGCCTCCGATGCCGGATTTTTCTCAGGTTCATTTGCATTGGCAACGGTAAATCCAGACATAGCCAATGTGCCGGCAAGAAGAAACGCCAACATTTTTCTTCTCTTCCTCATATTCTTTTTCTACTCCTCCTTCTTCTAAAATATCATGAATTTTATTATCACATCCTAAAATCTAACATTATAAAGTATCCTTATCAACATTGTAAAAACTAACATTTTCTATAACCCTCTAAACCTTCAATGCCTTAAAATACATAAACCTAAGCCTTGGATGCCCTTCCTCCCGAAACACCCTGTCTAACATCCGGCAAGTCTTCTGAAACCACCTAAGACATACTTCTCTCTCATACTTACCAAGCAGCTCCTCATACATCTCAAAAATCCTAATTAACAACCAATCAAGCCTCTCACCCCTGACCATGGTATGTTCCTCGTCAATCCCAAGATATCCGAAAAATTGAAGCTGCTCATCCAACTTCTCAAGCGTAAGCTCCGGCAGCCCCAAAATCAGCAGATGACGGATGAACACCTTACGGGGAATCTCACCGCGCAACTGCATTTGCCGTGCAAACTCCGACTGATATCTGTAACTCGTAATATGCTTCTTCATAATCTCCGCATCAGTCCCAGACTGAAATTCAACATAATGGAATGCATCCGTAAAATACAGGTGTCTGAAAAACATCTCCGCCTTCTCTTTCGGCACATGAAGGCTTTCTAGTTTCTCTTCTGGAACATTTCTGATATATTCTTCGGCAATCTTCTTCAAATATGCCTTCCTCTCACGGCATTTTCGATTATGCTGGCTCTCTGCCGTCCCATAAATATCTTCACTCCTGTCACAATACCCCTGCATCATGAACCGAATCTCTTCTTTAGAAAGCTCTAACGCTTTTCCGAACAACAGACTTTGTTCCCGGCTCCCCGGAACATACTTTCCAGTTCTCCAGTATCGAATTTTCAGAAATTCCGTAGTTTTCTCAGGCGAACGCCCATGCATCCTCTCATACAGAAAACGGTCTGTCTCTGTCTTATTTTTCAGATTATATTTCTCCTGTATCCATTCATACCTTTTTCTCACCCATTCAAGTTCCGGTCTTTTCTCATTCCCGAGCAAAATACATTTTTTGGCGAGCTTTGCCACCTCATCCATTGTATATCCGGCATCCATCCCATTTCCTCCCACGCAAGCGAATTCTCTCTTACTATTTATATTCGCTTGGGGAGGACAAAAAGGGACAAAATATTTCAAATTTTTAATTATTTTCCTCAATGGTAAACGGAATCTCAAAACTCTGATTCCACCGATAATTGATTGAACATCCCTGCATGATATATAACCGCATATTTTCCGGATTCGCCAGTTCTGTATTGATCATTAAAACATACTCCATCATCTCGGCCTCTCCATCCTCTGACGCGAAAGACAGACTGTATTCAAACAAATTATTCGGATTATCATGCATGTCAGGATAATAACATTCTATCTCACATGACAAGCCATACATGCAAGCAAGCGAACAATCCGGAATATCCGAAGAATATCCAAAATGAAGACTCCAGTTTCTTATAATCGGAGAAGAATCCGTCCACAAATAATCAGGAAAATACTCTGGCTTCTCATCAATAGGTATCAAGTCCTGAATCTGTATACTTCCTCCGGGTATTTGATATTCCTTATCCTCCCATGAACGTTTTATTGGATCAAAAGGTATGTCAATCTCCTCAGTTATCTCTGCTTTAAAATATATCCACGGAATATTCAAGGTATAACTGCCCGGTTTCACCTTACCAAAATTCCACTCGAAATACGTTTCTTCTCCCCTTGGATGATATCTGATACATTCTCCCGGATATACCGTTTTGTCTTCTCCTGTTATTGTTATGATATCTTCCGGACCGGAACTTAACTCTTCCACAACAATCGCCGGAATAATCCGAAACTCATCCCCATCATCTAATGGGTGGATGGCAATAATTAACGACCCGTCTTCTAACCGCGGTATCGCCAATATCCCACCCAAATTCCCTATTTGATAAGGATATCCTGTCACCTTTTCTTGTTCCATGGATATCATGTCAAAAAAGATACTGTCACCATCTGTAAATTGAATACACATATTCTCAATTCCCTGTTCATTGTATGGAAGCGAAACATTTTCAAATCCGTAAATCGACGAAGTTGTATGAGAATCTATCGTAGTACTTGAGTGAGAATCTTCTTCCAGGATATTTTCCTGAAACGTAAGAAATGCCAAATCTATCTTATCTTCCATATAATCCCAATAGTCTTCTATATCCTTTTTCAAGAAAAGACTGATTTTCACCGTTATCTTATGGTTGATATAATGTACTTCTTCCAATGTCAGGCTATACTCTTCATTCTCCACAGATTTCTGCTCCGCCAGTACATACACAGGCTCTTTTGGGTTCTCATTAACCCCATATCCGGGAACTACCGTGTATTCTTCCATGGCGTCAGACGTTCTGTCCACAGTCTCCTTTGGCGCTTCCGGCGACAGACCCATTAGGGGCGTCTCAGATGAAAATTCGTCAAAAGGCTCTTCTCCAGGTAAATCAATATTCGGTTTCTGCCCTATTCCCTCTCCGGCCGTATTATCCAGATGAAGCTCCTGAACCTCTCCAATCCCGGTATCATCGTCCGGTTCTTTCTCGGGATCTTCCATTTCTACCCCTTGCCACGGCCATGTCCACATCCCAATAGGAGGAATAACGTCAAGATAACGCAGAACTCCGTATACACAAGCTGTAAGTATAAATATTTATACAAGAGCAAGCGTTAGGCTCTGTCCCAGTTTCAATACGCTCCTCTGATGGCGTTTCTTCACCGTCTCATAGGGCAAATTCAGAGAATCTGCTATCTCCCGCACAGACATCCCATCGTAATATTTCATTCTTATTATCTGCAGTTCCTGTGGTTTCAGCGATTTCATAGCTCGTTCCATATCCGCCCGCAATTCTGCCTTCTCAATCTGAGAATCCCCCCCCCCGCCAATTTTTCAATAGGAACATCATCCCGCCAGCGATTCTCCCTCTGTTCCTTTCGGTAGAGAGACACAGACCTGTTTCGCACAATTGCCGTTAAGTAAGCTGACAACGAAGATTTTTTAGGGTTAAAGCGTTTCCTCCGAAAATAAAATTCTGAAAAAGCATCATTAACACATTCTTTGATATCTTCCGGGTTCTTTATATAGAGAGAACTTACATGCCAAAGCAGCGCCGTATATTTTTCCATTAGAAGTATTATTCCCTTCTGCGAATCTCTCTCCAATATATCCAATATTCTCTCATCTTCCAGCATTTGTGCATCCATTTTTCATTTCCTACCTTAATTTTTACTATTATCTCACGGTATATACCCAAAAACATCCAGTATTTCATTCCCCTTTCGGGACAGATGGACTTTCAGTTAAAAATAACATAATCCCCTCATCTTATCAACAATGTAAATTCTAACCAACGAACGGACTTTGTCCAATAAGGTATACCAAGGGCAAGACTCAATGCTTGTCTCAAAAAAATACCTCCCGCGACCCCGATTATCCCAAACCGCAGCCGCAAGAGGTATCTTATCTCTGTATAAACTTTTAATTCACGTACTTCTGTATCAGATTCCAGACTTCCGGACTTTCCTGACCCAAGGCCCACGCAGACGTTCCTGCCAGCTTATGCTCCTTCATAAGCTTCAGCTTCTCTTCAATGGACTGCTCATCCTCCAGCCAAATCTCATAAGTCGTATTCTCCACCGTCCATGTCGCATAATTCTGCTTCAGCTCATCATTCCAGCTAATCTCCGCGCCTGCTTCATCGACCTTCGCCCTGGCGGCCGCCATGCCGAACGCCTGGCTCTCTACCTTCATCTCATACTCTGCCGCTTCCGTTCCTTGCTCTTCCGCCAGTTCCTCTGCCGTCTTCGGCGTCTCCTCCCACAATCTGGAGAAGAACGGAATCCCGTTGATTACCTTCTCAGCCGGAACTTCCTTTAATGTCTCTACAATCCCTTCCTTCACGAAATTGTAGGAAGCCACAGGTCCCGCCACAGGTGAACCTCCATAATGCTCGTCATATCCCATAATAATGACATAATCCGCAACAATTCCCTGCTCTTTACGGTTGTACTGCATATTGTATCCCTTAGGCACATAATTATCAATCGACAGCACGATTCCGTTCTGTCTGCATCTCACAGACAATTCCCGGATAAACTGGATATAGTGTTCTCCGCACTCGTCAGAAATCTTCTCAAAATCTACGTTGATACCGTCAATACCGACCCTCAGCGCCTCTGACATCAACTGATTAATCAGGTTCTCTCTCTTGGAAGTATATCTAAGCAATTCATAGGATTCCTCATAAGAATTAATCCCCCCGTCAAAATCACGGATTGTCGCCCACACTTCGATATTTGCCTGATGCGCATAATTCACATAATCCGCCGACGCAATAGAATTCATGCCGCCATCCGTATTCTCCACATGGAACCATGTGGGAGCAATGGTAGTCAGACCCTTGCTGTCTGCAATCCTTTGGAGTACAACGCTGTTCGCCTCTTCGTTGGTCACATTATGCCATGCCATGTTAATCGTATAATCCTTCTTGATGCTGGTAAACTCCTGCTCCTCAAAGGCTCTTGAGACAATTTTCTTCTCTTCTTTTCTGAGCGCCTTACTCTTCACATACCCGATAAATCCATCTTTTGTACGGACTTTCTTCCAGTCCCCCTCATCTTCCAATATCGTAACTTCGTCCTTCTTCTTAACCTGCGTCAAAATGGGGCTCTTCACACCGCCCTGATAACGCACCTGAGTATTCTTCTTCACTGCTGCAACAGTCGTCTCTCCCCAATCGCTGACAATCATCAAACGGTTCGGGTCATTGTACAATTCATAATCGATATTCGTATACTGTTGAACAAAATCCAACGCAATATAAGCTGTGCTTCCCTCCGTTTTCAGAATGACGTAATCTTCGCTCTTCTTTTCCTTGGATACATTATAGTCCTTGCTCCCTACTTCCACAGTGACCATATCCTTAGGAAGGGTATATAGGAGGACATTCTCGTTGGAATCCCAGTAGAATCTGCTGTTGATATAATCCCTTACAATCTCATACTGGACATAAGCCTTGCCGTCTGCAATCATTCCATGAGGCTCGACGACCTGATTGTCCACCGTAATCGCTAACTGTCCTTCGTTCTCAATCCCATAATATTTGTTCAAATCATATTCTTCCTTTGAAGGACTATATTTTTTCCATAAAAATGCTGCTGCAACGATTGCGGCCACAAATATACCCAAGGCGGCAACCTTAATTCCAAGATTCCTCTTTCTTCGCCTCCTGGATTGCTGCTTTCTCATCGCAGGCCTTCCATTCCCCGGTCTTCTGGGCTGCTGTCTCCGGATGCCTGGACCATCCTGCCTCTGCCTTCCGGTTGGCTGTTCATCCTGCCTCTGCCTTCCCGCAGACGGCTCGTCCGGTTTCTGCTTTCCGAATGGCTGGTCCGACCTCCTCTGCCTTCCGACAGAATGTTCGTCCTGCCTATGCCTCCCAAATTGCTGGCTCTCCGCCTTCTGCTTTCCCACGGACTGTTCATCCTGCCTCTGCCTTCCGAACGGCTGATTCGACCTTCTCTGCCTCCCGAAGGACTTCTCATCCTGTCTGCCCGCCGGCTGTCTGTAAAATTCCTGTCCCCGGCTCCTTACCGGCTCCTGTCCTTCAACTTTCTGTCTCCCTGCCTGATCTTCTGCTGAAATACGGCTTCCTGTGCCATCTATATTCTTAGGCCTTAATACGCCTGTATTCCCTCTGCGGTCTGAAGTTGTGCGGCTTCTCCTGCCTTTTTGCTCCATGCTGCACCTCCTACTCGACCTTATTATAGCAAAACCCTCGGCGCACGTCATTACTTATTTCGACATTTTCTTGTTTTTTACGGGGTATTCGCAAATTTCTCGTTATCAGTTACTCCAAATCCCGGTAAAACACAACCCTTTTGATATCGCTTTTTCATTCCGTACACATTCTCCATTATCGGTTACTCTTAATTCTGGTAAACCACAGCTCTTTGACATCGCCATTTTCATTCAGTACATAATCTCTCATATAAGCAGGCTCCTCGCGCACTACATGCGCCTGAACAATCTGCATGGGACTCGCCGGTATCCCGTCAATCCTCAGGTCTACCCGGTTTTTCTCATATCCTGTCAATTCTTTGAACATCTTCTGTAAATCAACTTCATCCCCCACGTCTTACCTCCTTATATATGCCGGCTGATAACTACGGCTGAGATTGCATATAATGATAAAAGGAGATGCCGTGATACAATTTCCTTTATACGCCACAGCTCAATATGATATAGAAGATAGTCCCGGCATTCTGATACAATGTTAATAGTTCATGTGAAAATTGCCCGAAACGGCTGTTTTCAGATTCTTCTCTGATCTGTCTCTGATAGATTCATAGATTCGTTGTATGTGAAATAAATTTAATTTAAGAAATTCTCCCTCCTCTGTTCTAAGAACGTAGTCATCAGGGAAAACTATCTTCTAATATTGTATATTATAATCGATAAAAACTCTTTACGCAAGCACTTTTTTAGTTTATACTTATTTTATTGAACATTCAAGGTTTTCTATGCTATACTACATTAGAAGGAAGTGATGAATATGAAGATTGAAAAATTAAACGACAATCAGATCCGCTGCACCTTGACTCGTGCAGATCTTGCTGCCCGCCATCTTCAATTAAGCGAACTGGCCTATGGAACCGAGAAAGCTAAGTCACTTTTCCGCGATATGATGCAACAAGCCGCTTTCGAGTTTGGTTTTGAAGCTGAAGACCTGCCTCTGATGATTGAGGCGATTCCTGCTTCTGCCGACTCCATCGTGTTGGTAATTACCAAGGTCGAAGACCCCGAAGAGCTGGATACCCGCTTTTCTAAGTTCGCACCGTCACCCGGAAGCGAATGGGATGCTTCGAGGAAGGAAGTCCTTAATAAATTAGAAGGGGCTGATACATTACTGGAATTACTCGATAAGGTGAAAGAAAAGTTCGGTAATTCCGTTGTACCGGACGGAAAAGAAGAAGCGCCTGCACAGCCGCCTAAGGATGTTCTGCGCCTGTTCTCGTTCCCAACGATGAACAGCGTTCTGAAAGCAGTACATTTGCTCAGTTCCATTTACTCTGGTTCCAATACATTATATAAAGATCCGGAAGAAGATGTTTATATTCTGGCTATGACACAGTCAGACCATTCGATTAACGATTTTAACCGTATCTGCAATATGTTATCAGAATATGGTTCAATGGAAGTATCATCAGGAGCTACTCTGGCATTTTTGGAGGAGCATTGTGATATGGTTGTTTCAGACGCAGTCCGGACGCTTGCAGCAGTCTGATTACCTGCGCCAGCAGTCACCGGCAGTATTTTGCCATGAAGAAGGGACTGCCAAAGTACAGATTCGTCAATCTATACTTTGGCAGTCCCTTCTATATTAATTAAGATATACCCATTAAGATATACACATCCGGGCATCCCGCAATAATTGCAGGCATACTAACCTGCCGCCTGAATCGTCGCATTGAGTTTTTCAACTAATAAATCCGGATCTATCCCATGTCCCATTGCTCCTTCTTCGATGGATTCCATCTGGGAGTGCGGACATCCGATACAGCCCATTCCTGCTTCCATCAGAACTTCCACAATCTTCGGACACTTCTCATAATACTGCTCAAGAAGCTGACCAAAAGTCATGTCTTTAGAAACCTGTGCCATTCCTAACGCCTCCTTTTCTCTTCAGTATTTCCATTATAATCGTTTTTTATCATTGTGTAAACATTTTCGGATAATTTCTTGCTTAAATTTGACTTCTCGAATGTCAACCCATTTTTCCATTTTTTTCGACAAATCTCTATTTTTATCATAACTTCACAAAACACTCGTTCTTTTCATTCCTCTTAGTAATCCCCAAAATCCACCGCAATTAATGTGGAAAATGTGGATAAAATAAAAGAAACCGTGGTTTTTCCACCTTTTTTGGCTGTTTCATTGTGGAAAACTTGGAAAAACAAAATTTCCATTTTTTTACATAATTTTACATTTTTGAACAAATTGCATAGTCCGCCTTCTAAGTTTCGACAAGATAAAAAGCCCAGGATCTTTTTCCCGGACTTTCTTCTCAATTGAAATAATCTGTATATTTTAGATTAGTCTTCTTACTGTTACAATACTCGTGTAAGTGGCAGGCAATATCCCAATCCCTTGCGCGCTGTTGATTGCATTTACAATCTGTCCATTTCCCATATAAATCCCTACATGGCCGCTGTAGAGAATAATGTCGCCCGGAATCGCCTCTTCATAGCTGACCGGCGTTCCAACGCTGACAAGATCCCTCGTCGTCCGCGGAAGGCTGATTCCAAAATGCGCAAACACTGACTGAACAAACCCTGAACAATCCGCTCCGTTCGTAAGGCTTGTCCCACCCCACACATAAGGATTGCCAATGAACTGGCATGCAAAGTCCACGATAGCCTGTCCGGTTCCTCCTTTCGCCGCTGCTTCCTCCTGCGCCCTTAATGCAGCTTCTTCGGCTTCCCTTGCAAGCCTTGCTTCCTCTTCTTCCTTAGATTCTGCATAAGTAAATGCATCCGTCGGGTTTTCGGCTTCTGAACTTTGTACCATCTCCTGTGCCTTCTGCTCTGCACTGTTCCCGACTATAATATATTCGGAACACACATAGCCGGTCACACTGCCGGATTCAATCCTTGTCCATTCTCCCACAGGTCCAAGAATCTTTGCGGCATAATCGGGATACAACTTGCCTACCCACTCACTTTCTCTTGTCGGTTCGCTTCTTATATAAAGAAACGTCTCGACATTGGCAAACGCCATATCTAAATACTCACCCTTCTCTGTCGGCACCAGATAATCTTCTACTTCAATCTCTTTATCAGATGAGTAGCAGTTATTCAGTACCTCTTCAATCCCCATCTGCGGCATCACGTCATCGGTTGCTGTATCTGAAGCATACGCCGTAGCTGGAAATGCTGTTATAGCTCCTGCTGTAGTAACTAGGAACAATCCTTTTTTCAGAATAGAATCCATAAACTCCCTCCTTTATGTTTTCTTATCTTTCGTAAATATTACAGAATTGTTACATATGTTACGTTATTATTATATCATCCATATTCCCAGTGTCAACCCAGTTTATTCAAAATTCATCCGCCATATTCCGCATAAATTTTGGATATACTTACATTATATTCCAAATCAATTATTACGAATTGTTACATTTTTAAATTATTCGTTGACAAATGCCATACGCTGAATTATACTACTTTCAATAACCATTATTATTATCGAAAGGAGCATACAGATGGCAAATATGAAATACAGCAGACAACGTGCCGCAATCAAAGATTATTTGGAACACACTCTGGAACATCCTACTGCAGATACTGTCTATATGCAGGTTCGGAAAGAGTTTCCGAATATCAGTCTTGGCACCGTATACCGTAATCTGAACCTTCTTGCAGATATGGGCGAGGCCATCAAGATTTCTACTCCTGACGGAGGGGATCGCTTCGATGGACGGGTTGACCCTCACTACCATGTATTATGCCGTTCCTGCGGCAAGGTCTACGACCTTTCCCTTGAAGAACAGCATACCCAGTCCATCACAGAGTTTGCCAATCAGCATTTTGAAGGAACAATCGATTCCCACACGACTTTGTTCTATGGAGTCTGTAAGGAATGTGAGAATCAACTGAATCAATCTCAGGAAGACGAATCCAATAAAGTTGACACTGATGAGGATAATTTTAATAATTAGTGATTGACATTTTTCAATATCTATGTTAGTTTAATATTAGTAATTGTTACTGATATTAAAAATATATTTATAATATGAAAAGGAGAGATTTGCTATGAAAAAATTTGTTTGTACAGTATGTGGTTATGTTCATGAAGGAGATTCTGCACCGGAGAAATGTCCACAGTGCGGCGTTGGAGCTGACAAGTTCAAGGAGCAGGCTGGCGAGAAGACATGGGCTGCTGAGCACGTTGTAGGCGTAGCTAAGGGCGTTAGCGAGGACATCGTTGCTGATTTAAGAGCGAACTTTGAAGGCGAGTGTACAGAGGTTGGTATGTATCTTGCTATGGCAAGAGTTGCACACAGAGAAGGATATCCGGAGATCGGTTTATACTGGGAGAAGGCAGCTTACGAAGAGGCTGAGCATGCTGCTAAGTTCGCAGAGTTACTTGGAGAAGTTGTTACAGACAGCACCAAGAAGAACCTTGAGATGAGAGTTGACGCTGAGAACGGCGCAACGGCTGGTAAATTCGATCTGGCTAAGAGAGCTAAGGCTGCGAACCTGGATGCGATCCACGATACCGTGCATGAGATGGCAAGGGATGAGGCAAGACACGGAAAAGCATTCGAGGGACTTCTTAAGAGATACTTCGGCTAAGATGCAAATCGCGTAATATAAGGCTTTTTAAGAGGATGGACAGGTTGTTGTCTGTCCTCTTTTTTGCTTTAAAACAAGGGATTCCCATACCAAAAGTGGTAAAAAAGTGGATACCCTTCTTCTTATTTCACTTCTACAATTTCCATAAAGTGGATACCCTAAATCCTACCTTATTTCCCCCATTCATTAAAGGAGGAAATTAACATGAGCAACAAGAAAGACAGCGGTGTTTATCAATTGGATAATGGTTATTGGGCTTACCGCTTCAAAATCAACATTGACGGTACAACAAAAGAAAAACGCCGCCGAACAGATGAATTTGGTAATCCATTCAAAACAAAGACTTCTGCCGTAAAAGCACGTCAGCAAGCAATTGTGAATGAAAAAGTTAGTGCCGCCGCTCCACAAGTAAAACGACCAAGAAAAAAGGTCAGTGAGGTCTATGATGAATATTGTGAGTTTGGGAGAGCAGGAAAGACGTATGCTACTATCGTTAAACAAGACAGCCTATGGAATAACCATATCAAATCTAAGTTCGGTAAACGTTATGTAGATGATATTTCTGTCGCTGAAATCAATGATTATCTTGCAGAACTGTATTACACCGAAAACAGGGCATACAGCTATACAGAATCATTTCTGAAAATATTTTATCTTATCTTCGGTCAGGCTTATTCTCGTAATTATCTAAATGCAGAGCAGTACGACAAACTCTGTAAGAATAAGGACACCAAAATCCATATGCCAAAAATGAAGATTGATGAGGATACAGTGCCCTATGTAGCGGTAGGACTTACAGCAATGGCGCATAATCTAAAGGACGCAGACATTGATTTCTTTTTTCTCCACAGCCATGTCAGTCGGAATAACATAGAAATGTTAGAAGCTCTATGTGAGGAACTGGAGAATTGTAAGATTCATTTTCATGAGATTTTAGTGCCACATGCAGAGGTCTATTCAGAATTGGCTGAATATGGAACTGGATGGACTGGCGAAGCATATTATTCTTTATGCTCTCATTTGCTTCTGCCTGATGAAATTGACAGGGTTTTATATCTTGACGCAGGTGACACTCTGATAGTCGGTGACATCGCTCCATATTATCATTATGATTTTCAAGGAAAAAGCCTTGTGGCGACGGGTTCAAGGTATAAGCCATATAATGGAAATCTGGAACTATTTAGTGCGGATGACTTAGGGGATTGGAAAGAAGGACTTCCTGGAATCCTGAGAGGAATTTTTAATTCAGGTTCATACATGATGAATTTGGACAAGATGAGGAAAGATGAAAGAACGTTAGCGGATTATCAATATTTATCTCTAAAGCTCCGAGAACTCTTTGGAGATGATAACCATAATATCTATTGGGGAGACCAAGGACTTCTATCTGCAACATTTGTAGGTGATGTACGATATTATGGTTTTCCTGAAATACGGAATTTATGGTATATGCCTTATAATTTCTGTCTTTGGTATTATGACAGAATGAATGAAAAACCTAATTATTCTCCTGCAATTCTTCACTTCGCAGGAACAGCCTTTAAACCATGGAACGGTACATATCCCATTTTTACAGAAAGGTTCCAGAAAAAAGAACAATTACATTCCATGAATGAATTAAAAAATGGACAAGCAGGATATTTTTATTTATGGCATGAATACGCCATCATGGCAAACACCATTTTGGATAAAATAGAATTTTAAGATTACAAGCGGGTAGCGGCTAAGTATCTACTTAATAAGTATAATAAAATTAGTAATGAAATAAAAATGTAATATAACCCTACAAGGGGTACGTTTTAGCGGCGTACCTCTTTTCATTTGTAAGCTATTGTAAGTTATTTGTAGTAGCTCTTATCAATTGGCTGAACCCTCAGCCGATTCCTAATTTAAAATAACATTCGGATAAAGCAGTCCATGATTCATAGCACTATTTTATAGCACATAACAGTTTTTAACATATTTTAAAGTGACTTACTCCTGCTATTTTGCCTGTTACCGTACAATCGTTATTAGCGGCGTTATTTTCCATAGTAGTTCGGATGTCTGTTTAATCGACATCTGAATTTGAGCAGTATCCAGATACAACCGACATAAAAAGTCTCATTGTTCTTGTTCCCATTTCATGCCAGATAGAGTAGATTCCAGATTACAACAGTCTGCAATGCTTTTAAAAGATATACATCTACAACACCTATACATGTAAGACATAGCATAGTAAATCTGGCACAATAAGTCTTAGCAGGCAGGATATACTATAGATATGCCGTTAGGCAGTAGAGCAGGGGTGTAGAGGGGGTGCATGTCCTGAAAGCCTTGTAAATACTGGGTTTACTGGTCGTTAGACCACTAAAGATACGGTTGGTTTCAATAGACATCTAGTCAGAATAATACGTGCTTTATTTAATCATATGTGATATGATTATACTATACTCTTACGGAGGAAAAGAAAATGGTGCATACATTTGAATTATCAAAAATGATTTCAAGAGACACATTTGATGAAATCATTCGTTTAACAGGAAGGAAAAGTTAAACGAACAATGGCTTGAATTAAATTCTTTTAAAGCCGCTAGGATTGATTTTACATTTGACCTTCATACAATGAATCAACAGTATTTAAAGCTTATTGATTAAGGCTACAGCTTGCGGACAGGTTCTTTTGAACGTAACTATTATGACAATGATGAACCTGATTTATCAGAGAACAACATAACAATTTCTGATGAAGAACCAGATATGCCAGATATCGAGAATTTCTTAGCGGAAATACCTAATGATGAATCATCAAATGATTCTGACAGCAAAGCCAACACAAATACTTATAACGCTGATTTAAGTTATATTTATTATAAGGGTAAGAGCTTAAATATCAATATTTACCATAAGCAAACGGAATTAGAAAAAAGACAGCTTGAATGTGACCCTGATACAGATTATAATTTTCTTAGAATCGAAGTACAAGTCAAAAAAAGCAAACTCAATACGCTTGTTAGTAAAGTTGGTTTAAAAGGCAGAGAATTACAATATCTGGTGACACCAGAGATTGAACGCTATGTATTGGAGTATTATGTCAGCAAGCTAACAGGCAAAGGCATTTATGTAACATATGACCGTGCAATGAACATAATAGATAACAGCGGCTATACCAAAAGTAAAAAAGCGCGATTAAGAAAAGTTATTGAAGCAGTTGTAAAAAAACATGGGATAGCAAAAGTGTTAGAGCAAGTTGAAAATGGTAACATAACAGATTTAGGAACTCCGCAAACTGTCAAAAGGTATTTAAAAGAGATAGAAAAGCTCGGCATTAATCCAGTAACCATTTCTGCCCGAATGAATGTACCAAAGCAGACAATAAAGAACCAGAGCGGCGGCAAGGATATATCAGAGAAAATATTATTTAATCTTGTGGACATCTTATCTGCCTACGGCGACCAGATGGAAGATTATCAAAACCATGGTGTACCGATAACGGATGAAGTATTAGAGCAAATAGACAAGCTATATCAATCATAGAATATTATGAAACAGATTAAAACAGTTACCTTGGATAGAAACAAAAAACCAACAGAGGAACAAATCAAACAGATAGAAGAAGCGACAAAGAGAGAAATCGTATTTGATGAAGATTCTCCCGAACTTACGCCTGCAATGGAAAAAGCATTCCGATTAGCGGCAAAAAACCGTAACACACAGGAGGTGCGTTTATGAAAGGTGTAGATACAATCTATACGATAGAACAAATAAAAGATATTTTATCTCCAATATTCCAAAACTATAACGTCCAGAGGGCTATCTTATTTGGTTCTTATGCAAAGGGCACACCGCAAGAAAAAAGCGATATTGATATATTGGTGGACAGCGGACTTCATGGCCTTGCTTTTTACGGCCTTTTGGAAGATGTGGTCACTTTTCTGGAAAAACCCGTTGATTTGATTGACCGCTCCGAAGTCGTTCCAGATTCCGAGATAGATAATGAGATTAAAAAGAATGGAGTGCTTATTTATGGATAATAAAGACAAACAGGTTTTGACCAAGATACACAAACATATAACAGCAATCATTTCTTATTGTGGATGCTGTACAGATTTTGAAGATTTCCAAAAAGATGATATGCGTGTTGAAGCTTGTGTATTTAATCTGATGCAGATTGGCGAACTGGCAAAGACTTCCCTTAGTGATGATATAAAAAAACAGCTTCCATCAATCCCATGGAAACAGATATATGGAATGCGGAACCGTATTGTCCATGGCTATGATGGTATCAAATTAAAAATCGTATGGGATACCATAACAGATGATTTACCAAAACTACAAAAAGAGCTAGAAAGTATTTTATGGTGAAATATAGAAGAAGCGGCAAAAAAACGTAACACACAGAGAAATATGAGTGTTTCGTAAACATGAGGATAGATAAATGTGTATGTATTGTAAGAGTAATGATTTAACAGAATCTATAACAATCCATGCTGTAGATTGCAATGGCTGTCTAATCATTATTAAAAATGTCCCCTGTGAAGAATGCGAGCAGTGCGGCGCAAAGTATTATTCAGATGAAACCGCACGCCAATTAGAAAAATTAGTAAATACAGCCAAACAGCTCATGCAGGAGATTTCAGTAATCAATTATACGAAAGTTGCATAGCTTGATGATTAAGAGGTGCTTCGGTATCTCTTTTTCTATATAAATATCAAAAGTGGAAATAAGGTGGATACTCATATTTAGTAGAGCTAGTGAAAAAGTCAAAAAGTGGATACACATATCTCTTTAACAGACCCTCGGAAGCCTTGCCATGTCTGCCGTTGCTAAGAGAGCGAAGGCTGCGAACCTGGATGCAATTCACGATACCGTTCACGAGATGGCTAGAGATGAGGCTAGACATGGAAAAGCGTTTGAGGGTCTGTTGAAGAGATACTTCGGCTAAGAAGAAACTTGCGTAATATAAGGGTTTTTAAGAGGAATGGGTGGACAAGCACTCATTCCTCTTTTTTGGTGGGTTTACACCTTTTTACACCCTCATATGTCATGATTGTGGCATGTAAAATAGCAAAAGTGGAAACATATCATTAAATCCATACTTTTTCAAATTCAGTTGGTTCTCATAATTTAAACGGCCGCATTACATAGGCGTTCCTACCTCAATCAAATTACCGTCTAAATCATAAAACCGTATCACCTTCTGTCCCCAGCTATGGGTCATAAGCCCATTGACGTATTGAACTCCGGGATATAGTTTTTCCATTTTCTCAATAAATGCTTCTATATCTTGTTCTTCAAAATACAGTTCGCAAGAATTGTTTTTTGGAATAATATCTCGTCCCAAAAACTTTCTCCATATTTTTTCATCTTGGAGCACAAGACCTTCCGTTAAAATCATATTGCCATCATTGTCAAGTATCATATCAAGACCGAACAAGTCGTGATAAAATTGTTTCGATTTTTCAATATCTTTCACAACAATCAAAATATTCTTTAATTTCATCGTCAGTATCCCTCCAAATCCTGATTAAATCTTCTCTACTTCCTCCGGCGTAATCTCTCTCTGCTTCAATTTTAAGTACACAACCTCCCTAAACAATGCATATACCACAGACACAATCGGTATAAATATCAACATCCCGACAACCCCCATGAGGCTTCCACCGACACTGACTGCTGCCAGCACCCAGATAGAAGGAAGCCCCACAGAATTCCCCACCACATGGGGATAAATCAGGTTTCCCTCAACCTGCTGCAGCACCAGAAACAGCACGACAAAAATCATCGCCTTAACCGGGTCTTCAATAAATATCATGAACACCCCGACTCCACATCCCACGAACGCCCCAAAAATCGGAATCAATGCAGTAAATGCAATCAGAATCCCAATCAGCAGCGCATACGGAAGCCTAAGCACAGCCATAGACACAACAAACATACTGCCCAAAATCACAGCCTCCACACACTGCCCCGTCAGGAAACTAGAGAATGTATTATAAGTCAACGACAGCACTTCCATAGCCGCCTCACCGCGCCCTCTCCTTACAAATGCAAACAGCACCTTCTTTGCCTGCAAACCCAATTTTTCTTTTTGGAGCAGGATATAAATCGCAAATACAAATGCAATAAAGAAAGTGGTTAGACCGCTTACAATACTCTTCGCCGCCGTAATCGTCGAATCCAGCACACTGCCGGCGCCGCTTTTGAAGAAATTAATCCCTGTCTCCATAACCTTATTCCAGTCAAACTCCAGACTGTCCACCCATTCCATAATCTCCTGGTTATTATGGAAGATATCCTCCGCCCACTCCTGCACCTTAGGGATAAACTCCTGAATACTTGCGCCCAGATTGGCAAATGTAGTCCCAAGCTGCGGAATCAGCACGAACATCACAATCCCGACAATACCTATCACGCCAAAGATGACAATCAACATACTGACCGGGCGCGCCAGCTTCTGCATCCGTTTTTTTCCCTTCATCTTATTCTCATTAAAAAGATTCCTCTGCACAAAATTCATCGGCACATTCAGAACAAACGCAATCGCGCCTCCTAAGACAAACGGCAAAATAATGTGAAACACAAAAGCCAATGCCCTGACTACCACATCATATTTCCACAGACACGCCGTAACCAGCGCCGTAAATACAATCAATCCCCTTATCTTCCTGACCGTCTCGTTACTTAATTCCATATAAACCTCCTACCCTTATCTAGTGTATTTTCATCCACTTCACCGCTTGTATCACAGGCAGGTTCAAAAACGCCAGCCCATACACCGTCAATAGCTGCCCCAATCCCAACGTGACCACCTTAAATATCCCTTGCAGCCCCGGAATTATCAACACGCCCGTTATCAGTACAACGCCAATTAAAAATGCACCGATTAAATAAATATTATTACATAATGCCGCAGAAAATACAACCGGCCTTGGTGATTTACAGTTGAATCCATGCACAAGACGGCTTGCACAAAGCGTCCCAAATGCCATCGTACTGGCAGCCGCAGCGCCGCCGCTTTGATACCCTATCAAAAATGCAATCCCCGTCGTCACCCCAATACACAACCCTTCCGTCCCGATGCCAAACAGATAGTCCTTCGTCAGAATAGACTCTTTTACATCTCTTGGCTTCTGCCTCATGACCTCTGCCCTGTGTGGTTCAAGCCCCAGCGCAATAGCAGGAAGGCTGTCTGTCAGAAGATTAATGAACAACAGATGCACTGGCTCGAACGGCACAGGAAGCCCGGCTATTGACGCAAACAATACCACCAGAATCGCTGCAAAATTACCAGAGAGCAAAAACTGGATTGAATTCTTAATATTCTGATAGATGTTCCTCCCATTTTCCACTGCTTTAATAATCGTAGCAAAATTATCGTCCGTCAGAACCATGGAAGCTGCATCCTTAGACACCTCACTCCCCGTAATTCCCATAGCGACGCCAATATCCGCCTGTTTCAGAGCCGGCGCGTCATTCACACCGTCGCCGGTCATAGCCACAATATTTCCCTTCTTCTGCCATGCGCGGACTATCCGAATCTTATGTTCCGGAGAAACCCTGGCGTACACAGAAATCCCCTCCACAAAATCCTGAAGTTCTTCATCCGTCATATTTTCAATCACAGCGCCCTCACAGGCTTCCGACTCATCCTCCAAAATCCCAATCCGCTTCGCAATAGCCGCCGCCGTAATCTTATGGTCGCCCGTAATCATCACCGGTTTAATCCCCGCTTGGATACATCTGCTCACTGCCTCCTTTGATTCCTCTCTGGGCGGGTCCATCATAGCAACCAATCCTAAGAAAGTCAGTCCCTCCTCATCATCCAAAGACAACTCCCGCTCCTCTTGTATTTCCTTATAGGCAAATGCAAGCACCCGCAACCCGTTCTGGGAAAATTCTAAATTCTGCGCCTCAATCCTCTCTCTGTCCTCCTCGGTAAATTTTCTCCTTGCACCGTCCCAGACAAAGTCCATACGATTGAGCAGTACATCCACCGCTCCCTTTACAATCATCACTCTCTGACCATCCATACAGTGCTCCGTAGACATCCGTTTCCTGTCACTGTCAAAAGGAATCTCCGACACTCTCGGATACCGCTTCCGCACATCCACCGCGCTCACGCCAAGCCGTTTTCCAAGATTAACCAAAGCCGTTTCTGTCGGGTCGCCGATTTCCTGCCCGTCCGTATTGGAAGAATCATTACAAAGGATACTGCACAAAAGCAGTAACTCCTGCCCCTGCCTCTTCATATCAATTTCTCCCGCGGAAATCTTCTCACCTTCCACATAATACTCTTCCACGGTCATCCGATTCTGGGTCAGAGTCCCCGTCTTATCCGAGCAAATGACCGACACGCTGCCAAGCCCCTCCACAGCCTGTAATTTTCTTATGATAGCATGCTCCTTCGCCATTTTCTGCGTACCAAACGACAATACAATCGTGACGATTGAACTTAACGCCTCAGGAATCGCCGCAACTGCAAGCGCGACCGCAAACAAAAATGCATCCACCACAGAACCGCCCCGCAAGATGCTCATTACAAAAAGTATCCCGCAGAACACCAATATAATAACCGACAATTTCTTTCCGAATTCATCTAAGCTTACCTGCAAAGGCGTCCGTTTTTCCGAAGCCGTATTCAAAAGCCCTGCAATCTTTCCAACCTCCGTCTTCATGCCGATATCCGTCACTTCATAAGTTCCTCTGCCGTAAGTGACAAAACTTCCGGAAAATACCTTGTTTGTCTGATCTCCAAGCGCCGCCCCGCAAGGAGGATCATCAAGAGATTTTTCCACGGCAAGGCTCTCGCCGGTCAGCGTACTCTCATCCACCTCTAAACTAGCACAAGTCAGTAACCGGCCATCGGCAGGGATACAGTCTCCCGCCTCGATTATGACCTCGTCACCCACCGTAACCTCCCGGGAAGGAATCTGTCTGAGCACACCGTCCCTCATTACCTTGGCCGCAGGCGCAGACAACTTCCTCAATCCGTCTAAAGACTGCTCTGCCTTCACTGTCTGTACCGTTCCCAGAACGGCATTCATGGTAATCACGACAAGAATGACAATCGCGCTTTCAGCATCTCCCAAAAATCCCGAAACAAAAGCCGCGGCCATTAAAATGACAACAAGAAAATCCTTGAACTGCTCCAGAAATATCCGGAACGTACTCTTTTTCTTCCCTGCTGTCAGTTCATTTAACCCAAATTTCTCCTGATTTCTTCTCGCCTGTTCATTCGTCAGCATAAACATTTCCTCTCTTTCCTGGCATTTATAAAAATCCATGACCTACGTTCCTGCATATAGAAATCTCTTTTTCTCAATATAGGATATTGCCGTCCTAATCTCTTACGGCCAATATGCCTACTTAATTCATAGCATACCCATATTTTAATCAATACAGGCATTAGAATAAAAAAAAGAGACTTCTATTGCACAGAACTATGCAATAAAAGTCTCACCATTTCATTACGATACGGATGGTCTATCATCGTACTGACGACATCGTAAACGTCCCGGCAGTCCGGGATACGCAAGTTACTCCCTTTTATCTGATAAACAATATATACGAATTTACAAATCTTGTCAACATCTTCTGACTATTTCTGTTTCTTTTTTCTATAAACAGCCAACAGAAACACTGCTGCGGCTATAAGTACTCCTACAAGAATACCTATGTTTCCTCTGTCCGTTTTGTCACTATCATTTACTGCATCCACGTCATCCTGTATCTCATCTCCCCCATCCGTTTTTTCCAAATCCGCATTTTCACTGAGCCTCCACACCTGCGTCCCATAGAAAGGATTGGCCGTACCCACAAACAATCCTTCATCCGTAATACCAAACGCGCGGCATCCATGGTTATAAGGATCCCCAAAACCATCATCCGTAATTTTTGTAAAATGAATACCGTCTTCTGTCACATACAAGTCAAATCCAAAAATCGCTTTATCTAAATACTCCCCACATGTAACGGCGCTCTCAGGAACTCCCTGATAATCGCTGCATAACTTCTCTACATAACCATCTACTTTGTCTTTCCAATCCTGGTCTGCATTTTCATCATTCATATACTCATCCAACGGAAGTAAAAAACTACTTGCATCATATGTTCCCACATAGAGTTTCCCGTCGTACTCCACCATCTTCCAGATATACTGATTCTCATTGCATCCAAATCCGGAGCCCATTCCGGACAGGCCGCCCTCCGGGAACATTTCATCCTCATCCCCAACTATCAGCTCTACATTCTCGTCTTCGTCCATCCGGTAGAAATTTACAGGCTGCTCAAAATTCAGATTCATAAATGTAAAATCATTATCGAACAACATCCTTTCTACCGCAATCTCCTCGTCATTATATTCCCCGATATAGAGATAGCCGCCAAATGAAATCAGGTTCGCAGCCCCGCTTCGTGTCCGTTCCGGGTCAATGCCAAATGTATATTTCGCCCCGTCATTTTCCTTGTCGCCTACGACGCTCGTCCATTTCCAGCTTCCGTCCTCCTGTACATCTCCCCGCACAATCCCAAAAGGCTGCATGGTATTCTCATCTATCGCATTTTCCGGTTTACCGGTGCAGATAGAAACATACAAGCTCTTTCCATACTGTGTCATGTCGAAAATAGAGCCTCCATAAATACTGTCACAGTAATTGTATGCAGGATAATGGAACAGCTCCTCATCCGTGGCGATAACTTTGAAGGACTGCTGGTCGGTGGGATTTTCCGACTCACAAATCACTGCACCGTCGGTATTGATACAACTGACAATCAGCTTATCCTCATACACGCACATTCCCCGGATTCCCACAGACACGCCTTTCTTGTATGCCTCCATATATTCCTCCATCGTCATGCCAGCATACACCTGCTTACATTCATCTGTTTGCGGATTCACCTGATAGATACAAGGTATGGTATTCACGGCGCCGCAGAAATATAATTTTCCCTTAAATTCCACGGCATTCCGAAAAATTGTATTCTGTCCTGTCAGTTCCTTGGACATCAAAATCTTTACCTCTCCGGTCTTAACGTTCAGCTTCAGCAGAATCCCCAAGGCCTCTGCCCCATCTTCCTCCCCTGTATACATATGACCATGATAGTAGGTATCCAAAGCTTCCTTCATGACCGCATCATCATAGTTATGCCCAAGGTTCATTTTCATAAATTGTAATGTAGACGTCCATGCACCATAACAGGTGCCGATATACATGTAATCCCCATAACCAATCGACCCCCAGGAATAATTCTGTCCGCGGTCTCCCTCCCCATTCTCCAAATTTACGGCCAATGTTCCGTTCCCTGTATAGTCTACTATACCGTCTGTCGTCATGACATCTTTCTCGGAATGGGTAATCTTCTCTGCCGTATATCCACTTCCCGAGTCATAAACCACAGGCGTTTGCTCCTCTTTAGCGTATACATTGACCACACAAAAAGCTGCTATGCAAACCGACAGCCATATACCCCTTATGCGCTTTATTGTTTTCTTCATAAATAATTTCCTCCTCATTTTCTGCCAAAAGTATGCATCTGTATTCTTTAATATCATATTATTCATTTGTGAAAAAGCAAACCCCTCTGGCAGGAACATCAATTTTGTGGCAAAAACATTCCCTATATGATAAAATAGTGAACGACCTTAATACTCTAAGAAATGAGGGGAGACTTATTGAAAATTGCAATCGTTGATGATGAACCAATCTTTTTAGATAAAATGGTACAAATCTGCCGTGATTTTTGTGAAGAACACAGAATTCAGACTGATATTGCCTCTTTCATTAGCGGCGAATCATTTCTCGGCCAATTTGAAAAAAATAAATTTTCCATAGTTTTCATGGATATTTACATGGAAGAAATGAGCGGAATCACTGTCGCACTAAAGATGAGACAGAAAGATAACTTCTGTATCCTTGTGTTTCTGACATCCAGCAGTGAATTTATGCCGGATGCATTTTCCTGCCACGCCTTTGAATATATTGTCAAACCCATCTCTCAAGAGCGGGTGACGAAAGTCTTGCAGGATGCCATGTCGGTACTTTTCCCTTATCCTCAACACATGGAGATTGTCAGTGGGCGAAGAACGATTCCCGTTTTATATCGAGATATCATTTCCGCGGTCACTGACGGACACTACCTGAACATCACCCTTACGGATGAATCCATTCTGAGAAGCCGTATGACGATGTCTGAATTTATTTGCCTGACTCACCAGGAGCCTCGCTTTATTCTGATCAACAAGGGGATACTGGTCAACGCCGACTATGTCGTGAAATTTTCAGGCAATTGTTGTTTCCTTGAAAATGATATATGCCTTCCTATCCGTATCCGCGGCCGCATGAAAATAGAACAGGCACTACGAGATTACCAATTCACAAAAAATAGCATTCAATATGAAAATAATGGTAATCATTTTTAAAATTTGTACGATATTATATATGAAAGTATACCCAAGGGCACACCTTAATATAATTCTGAAAGGAGGAATATAGATGAGCAGAATTTCCGCAATAAGCAGCACAACCCCTTATTTGTACGGGCATATTTCAAGTGGTAACAGGTTAATGTCTGCTGCGGACGGCGCCGCTGAACTGGCGATTGTCGAGAACGAAAAGGCTCAGGTGACGGGCTATAATACAGGTACGAAGAATCTTGGTGACGGAACGAACATGCTGAATACTTCCGACTCTGCGCTTGGCAGCATTACCAGCCATCTGCAAAGAATGCGTGAATTAGGCTTACGTGCCAGCAATTCAACGCTGAATGGTATGAATCGGGCAGATATCCAGAAGGAAGTCGAGCAGTTGAAGCAAGGTATTGAACATATTGCGACTCAGACTCGTTTCAATGGAATGAATATGCTTGACGGCAGTATGAGTAATGGTGTTCAGCTCATATCGGATGGCGGCGGCGGTTCTATTACTGTCAATCATGCAGCCAATTCTACATTGCAGGCGCTTGGCATTGCAGACTTCGATGTCACGAAGGATTTTGATTTACAGGCCATTGATGATGCCTTGACACAAGTTACCAGCAATCGCAGCACCTTCGGTGCACAGTCTAATTCTCTGGAACATGCAATTGATTATAATGGATATGCTTCCATTAATCTTACTGCAGCCCAGAGCCGTATGGGAGACACTGACATTGCAAAGACACTTCAAGAACTGACACACCAGCAGACGATGCAGAGTATTTCCATGATGCTGCAAAAGAAGAAAGCCGAGCAGGAAGGCCAGAAGACCATGGGACTCTTGTTTTAAGAAGCAGACCATATAAAATAATCCCGAAAATCATCTTTCAAGAAGAGATTTTCGGGATTATTTTTACTGAGCGTGCCGGGATTCGAACCCGGGACAACTTGATTAAAAGTCAAGTGCTCTACCACCTGAGCTACACGCCCTCACTATTTTAGGTAAACAAAATGCCCAGAGCCGGAATCGAACCAGCGACACGAGGATTTTCAGTCCTCTGCTCTACCAACTGAGCTATCTGGGCGGATTGCGGGGGCAGGATTTGAACCTACGACCTTCGGGTTATGAGCCCGACGAGCTTCCAGACTGCTCCACCCCGCGATATTCTATTAAATGCTTCTCTTTAGAAGCAAGCCGATGATCGGACTCGAACCGATAACCTGCTGATTACAAATCAGCTGCTCTG
>OFHO01000386.1_pt1 | contig 42117 bp, 55 predicted proteins | sample 1521531 | NCBI WGS metagenome assembly OFHO01 (sample SAMEA3504124, study PRJEB24116) | mouse gut metagenome | biome: mouse gut; feature: mouse-associated habitat; material: faeces | place: Denmark | collected 2011
GTAAGTAGGTAATCATCCGTACCTTGACTTTCAAAAATAGCCACCTGTTTATCAGGTGGCTTAAGTCATCTCTTATTTTTCGTTCTGAATTCATCCGGCAGATCATCCGACCAGGGAAGCAGCCGATCCAACTCCTCCGGCTTCGGGAAAGGCCCCATCTGTCTCAGCTGGTCCAGTACGTATGTCAGGTATACATACGGTTTCAGACCATTCAGGAGTGCCGTCTCCGTGATGCTGTATACGACGGCACTGGCATCTGCTCCCCGAATGCTTTTTGCAAAAAGCCAGTTCCGGCGTCCCACAGCGAAATTCTTGATTGCTCGTTCGGCACTGTTGTTGTCTATGCTCAGGCGCCCGTCTTCCAGATACCGGCGCAGATATGCCTCCTGGTTCAGGGTATATAAAATGGCATCACCAATAAGGGAAGACCTGTCCACAGAATCTTCCATCGAATGCAGCCATTCAAACAGTGCATCCACAACGGGACGGGACTGTTTCTGTCGCTCTTCATACCGTTCTTCCGGTGTTTTGTTTTTGATCAGCTCCTCGACTTTGTACAGGATCCCAATCCGTGTCATCGCCTGGTATGCAACGGTTTCTTTCAGCTGCTCCTTTGTGAAATCCTTTTTCAGTGCTGTGAGGGCTGCATCAAAACGGCGTCTTGCATGGGTAAGGCATCCGGTCACGGTGATGGAATCGTCCAGACCGTGGTATGCCTGGTAACCGTCGCAGGTCAGGTATCCATGAAACCGGCCGTCAAGGAACTTCACCGGATGGTATCCCGCCCGGGTCCTCTCGTAATCGAAGAGCGCCATCTGCGGGGAACCGCTGTATTCATCCGTAAGATATACCCACATCCAGTTCTGGGTGGAACCCTTCTGGTCCGGTTCGCCAATCACCTGTATCCGCGTCTCGTCACAGTGGATGTACCGGCTTTTGAGGAATTCCTCTTTCATCCGGCCATACAGCAGCTTCAGGTAACGGTCCGCACAGCTGATGATCCAGTTGGCCATGGTTTTTGTGGAAAGGTTCAGGCCATACCGGGCGAATTCCCGTTCCTGTCTCGCCAGAGGCATCCCGTTGACATACTTGGCATTCATGATTCCGGCTATCAGGGACGGTGTTGCAATACTTCCCTTAATCAGAGGCGGCATCTTTTCCGGACGCTTCATGGAACCGCATTCCGGACAGCTGTATACATAGGTCACTTCTTCCACAACCTCGAATCTTGCGGGAACAAACTTCAGGCGCTTTACGGTTTCTTTGGTAACAACCTTGTACTTCTTGCCACAATCCGGGCAGTAACGGTCTTCCCCGGCCAGCGCGTATTCGGCCGTCTCCGTGATTTCAAAGCCTGAAAGATCCTCTTCCTTCTTTCCTGTTCGTTTTTTCCGCTTGTACGAAGAGGGATGGATTTCCTCAAATGAAGGCTCAGCTGTCTCCGGGTCAGCGGATGTCTCTGCCTCATTGAACAGCTCCAGCTGTTCGTACCCTTCCGCATATTTTTCACTGGAGGAACCGAACTGTTTCCTCTGTGCAAGTGCCAGACGGTCGGAAAGCAGCGCATTCATGAATTCCAGCTCTTTGTGTTTATCCTTCAGCAGCTGGATCTCCATGTCCTTTTTGACAGCCTGGGCCTTCATGATCTTCATAAGCTCAATCAGGTTTTCACGGCTCATGTTATTCAGCTGTTCCTCTGAAAAAAACGATTCCATTTGCGCCTCTCCCGGTTCTCTTTGTCTGTAAAAAGTATACCATAAAACCGGCTTTTTTTCGAGGAAAAAAGCGCTGGCGGCATGTAGAAATATGGCTTGTAAACAGCATGCTTTTCGTATTTTCTGCGAATTGACACCTGGTTTTACACCACAATTTTGGGATGGTGTTCCTTGAAAGCATCTTTCTGGTCCAGGGAAAGCCCGTCACACAGCCAGTGCATTTCTTTCAGTGTCACCTGGCGGAGTTCATCCGGGGTGTCCGGCCAGTGAAAAGCATCACGGTCAAGGCGTTTCATCAGAATCCAGAATCCGGATCCGTCCCATTGGAGAATCTTGATGAGGGTACGCCGGCGGTTGCAGAATGCAAACATACAGCGCGAGTATGGGTCGAGTTGAAATTTAAGTTTGATGACGGCCGCCAGACCATTGTAGCTTTTCCTCAGATCCGTTGCCCCGCAGGCAAGATATACCGTTGTCCCGCCCGCCAGGTCAAGCATTTTCTTTCAAAGTCCTTATCAGCACCTGGAATAACTCCGGAGGACAGGACGGGGCCGCCTCAATCCGGATGTATCCCGAAATAAGGATGCGGACTGCTGCGGTTCCATCCACGGTATCCCGCATCACGATTTCAGATGCAGAAGGGAGCTTTGCAAAAACGGGCTCCTGATCATTTTCAGACACACATATAGGAAGCTCTTTTTTCAATCTGCGGATCCAGTAGGTCATTGTCGAAACAGGTATCTGATGTTCTCTACACCAGTCCCGACAGGTCTGTCCGCTGGATCGGAACTCCCGAATCCGTTCAGACCAGAGCCTGGCCTTTTCCTCTTTGTTCATAAATTACAATACCTCCAACGTTTTGATGGTATTGTATCAAAGAAAAACAGGGAATAACAGATACGGATGATTACCTACTTACGACCATGTGGATATTAAATTTCATACGTGCTATTCTAATTTTCTTACCATTAAGTATAATACAAAAGAAGAAGTGCAAAGAGCATATGAAATCATGAAAGAAGGAAGTAAGACAATATATCAGCTGGAAGCAACACCCTACAGTTCTTGTCGAGTTGTTTTTGTTGACAGGTTTGGAATTCGCTGGGGCACTATGACTGAGCAAACAGAGCGATGAAGTTCAATTTGAGGAGAAGGTAGAGAAAAAGTATTGTTACGCTTTAGAGGATTTTGAACGCTTATTTTATAAGGGATTTAACAGTAAAAATAATGATTGCGGTACTTTGTGTCATTATCATAACAATAGGGGTTATGCTGCGTAACGGGAGCGAATATATTATATTCCCTTGTTAATGAAATCATTTACGTGGTGCTAGAGCGTGTTTGAAAATTAAAAAGTGCACAAAATCTTTGTTTCCATCCCTAATCCATGCTAAAATAAAGGAGAAGTCCAGCTAAGAAATGTCAATAGGTAAAATGAAAAATGTTTAAAAAGTTTTTTTCAAGTAGTTGATGTAAAAAAGGGTAACTTTAATAAGCTCCACCCCTGTGGAAATTTTCAAAATGGAAAAATGCATACGCCAGGGCTTATTAGCTTATTTTGGGAGGCAAAGCCCACCTTCTCAAAATACATGCTACGAAGTAGCATATTTTACCCTTGCTTATTCCTGTCCGTTGTAGCATACTTCTGAAAAAAGCAAGGTTCACCTGTTTTTTGTAAAGTACAAAGAGAACCATCTGCTGTTCCTGTGGGACTTCAGAGTCCATTATAGAAATAACAAGAATGAAAAGGACGTGAGGATGTGTAAGAACGATCACAAGATGGCAGGTGGCTTCAGAATTACATTTGGCAGAGAGATGTACTGCAGGTTAGCTTTTTAGAAAAAGTAAGGTGACGTTGCCTGAACATCTGCCAAAGAATCAAGGCGCTTATGATGAGGGAAGCAATTATACAATAACTGGTATATTTGCAGTTCTTTAGTAACTGGGTGTTTGAACTGTTACTGTAAAATGAAAGAAAAATAAAGAAATATAGTTTTGCTACTTGAAAAAAAAAGGAATATGAATTATAATATCTTTTGTCAGTATGTTAGATGGTATCATACACGATTTAATAAAAGTTTCTGTAGCTCAGATAGATAAATGATCACTTTTTAAGTGGTAAGTGTACTATTTTCAGAGCAAAGTAGAAGTAACTTTTTACTAGTTGAATGACTTGCCAATTAGCAAGTTTTTCATACAAGTCCTCGTAGCTCAGTTGGATAGAGCGATCGCCTCCTAAGTGGTAGGTGTTCGATTGCCGGAGCAACGTAAAATCAACAATTTCATAGCTGAATGACTTGCTTATTAGCAGGTTTTTCATACAAGTCCTCGTAGCTCAGTTGGATAGAGCGATCGCCTCCTAAGTGGTAGGTGTTCGATTGCCGGAGCAACGTAAAATCAACAATTTCATAGCTGAATGACTTGCTTATTAGCAAGTTTTTCATACAAGTCCTCGTAGCTCAGTTGGATAGAGCACACGCCTCCTAAGCGTGGGGTCGGACGTTCAAGTCGTCTCGGGGACGCTGGAAAGCATTGAAAACACTGGATTTTTCAATGCTTTTCTTTTTTTGCCTCAAGAGGAAATTGAAAATCAGAGGACTCGTTTTTATTGGATTTTTTTATCAGTCATGCTGCTAATAGGGAATCGAACACTTTATTTCACTTTCAAAGGTCTTGCTAATAATCTGCTAATATCAGAATTAGCAGGAATTAGCTGCTAATAGCATTTCCTTTTAATGCTTTTGTCAGCATGGCAACCAACTCCGGTGATTGTTCCAATGCTGAAATAAGTTTTGTCAGGTCTGAATCCGAATCTTCAGGCGGCTTTACATTTTTTAATGGATTGACAGAATTTTGTGCGTAGAATGTTGCTTCAAATTTCTGTGCATTAACTTTCCTGTCCTCATCCAGAATATGTGCATACACATCAGTGATCATGTCAATCTGTGAATGTCCTGTATCGCCCTGTGTTGCTTTCAGATCACCGTGGTTGAGCTTCAGCTTATAAGTCGTGCTGGAGTGGCGCAGGGAATGGAACACAACATAAGGCAGTCCAGCCTTTTCCCTGAGCTTTGAGAACTCCTTTTCCATAATGCGGTTTTCAACAGGTCTCCCATTTGGAAGTGTCAGCACAAGGTTGTAATCGAAAAAATCCTGACCTAAATATTCCTTATACTGATCTTGGATCTGCCTCCATTCTCTTAAAATATAAGCAACCGTTTTTGGAATCCACACTTTTCTAATACTGGACTCAGTTTTCGGCTTTTTAAGGACAAGGTTTGTGTGGGTGTTTGACATGATGGATGGAAAAATAAACATGATGTCCTTATCATCCAACTGCTGTCTTGCCTCCTTTGATACGCGGGCAAGCTCCTGTTCAATCAGAAGGTGTGAATCATCATTTGCAATGTCCTCATCTGAAATATGTACCTTATCCCATGTCAATCCGCAAATTTCCCCATATCTCATGGAGCAGGCAAAAGCCAGATTCATTGCAACATAAAGTTTCATGTCGTCACATTCATCCAGAGCTTTCCTTATCATATCTGCCGTCCAGATGTCACGTTTTTTGTAGTTTGTCTTCGGTTTATTAGCGTGTGGAAAAGGATTTCTTGCGACAATCTCCCATTTTACCGCCTGCTCAAAGGCACAACGCAAAATTTTATGAATACTGTGGATAGTGCCTGGCGTCAGGTATTCCGTCTGCGGCTTCCTGTTCTTTCGTGCGATTGGTTTTGTTTTCTGCAACCGAACATAAAACTCATCCACAAACTTTGGCGTAACTTCCTGAACTGCCATATCACCAATAGCAGGGTTAATATAATTTGCAATCAAGGCACAGTTGGACTCATATGTAGATAAAGCCCAGTGAGCAGTACCGTAGATTTTGACAAAATCCCTTAAGAAATCTTTCACAGTCAGTTCCTGTGGAGGGATAAACGTGCCGTTGCCCTGCTGGTTCTCAATCTCAGCCTTTCTCCGCTTTGCTTCAGTATAATCCTGACAGGTTTCCCATTTCTGGTGCTTCTCCCCTTTCTCGTCCGTATAATAATAAACTACTGAGTATTTGCTTTTCCTCTTGATAATAGATGCCATTCTTATCTCCTTCTACCCTTACAACAGGTTGTCAAGCCAGTCGTCGAAAGATGCTTTGGAGATCCTGATTGTCCGTCCGAGCCGTACTACTTTGAACTCCGGCTCCCGGCAAAGCTCATATGCCTTGCTTTTGCTGATCTGCAGAATTTCTGCAATTTCATGAACAGAATAGGTTTTCTTATCTTTGATTTCATGGCTGTAACATTGCCCCGCTTCAGGGATTTTATACTCACCGACTGCCATAAAGGACTCCTTTCCTTGTGCAGTCTGCCATGAATCCAGCAAATAGCTCTCTGTTAAAGGCAATTATACAGTAGAAAAAGGTGCTGCACAATATAGAAAATATAATAAATAATTTGTAAAAAGTGTCATAAAAAATTACACATACCTTCCATCACCGTCTCCTGCGCCCTTCCCGGCCGCGTTGTGTGGCTGCGCTGTGCGCAATTTAATCCGGACGGATGGCAGACCAGACTGCAGGCAGGGAGCCACCCACCAGAACCCATATACATGATGGTGTATGTTCTTCAGTTGTCAAAGAACAAAGGATCAGACACGATAAAAAGCTGATCTATAAAGTAAAGATACGGAAAGGAAGAAAAACTTGAAAAAATATTGAAAAAAGTAAAAAATTTTTTTCGGAAGGAGAAAGGAAGGCAAATAGATATGGGATATATAGTATAATCAAGTTGACATGATACAAGATATTGTGTTAAGATAAACCCGTAATTGATTTTTATGCGACACCTGTATACGGGGAACGGGGACAGGCAGGACATACCCGATATGTCCGCAGGACGCGTGCCAACCGGCAGGTTCCGGCTCCCAACGGGAGAACCGGGGCATACGTTGTTTAAGATTGTAAGCAGTGTCAGAGGATACCATGTATAAACATGGCAGTCTTTTGGCACTTTTTTTGTTTCCGCAGGATGTGTAAGACTGTCAGGGACAAAAACAGATTTGTGGATCACCACACGCAGTATGGAATGGAAACCTTTAAGGGCCATTCCTTTTTTGTTGCCAGAAATGCCCACAAGGGCTTTACCGCATGAGCGGCTGGATAAAAGAGCCTCCATAAACGGAGAGAAAAAGAAAGGTGGAAAGAAGAATGAATGAGACAAGAGTATTTGCTGACGGATACCGGGGCGTATTCCAGAAGCAGGAGGAATTCCTTGAGTGCTTAAAGAGCATCGGGAGAAATTCTTTCTGGGAAAGAAGAAATTCCAAGAACCTGCGCCTGGTGGCAATCACCAGCGGGAGCAGGGTGGAGGAGGAACTGAAGGAGAAGTATGCGGATGAGGGGCTGGATGAAGGCATCATCACGGACACCATCATCAACACCGGGCTGCTTCTGAAGGTAAGGAACCAGTATTACCCGGTAAGGAGCTGTGCGATCAAGAGCATCCTTGACCGCGCGGGGATTTCCGGCGCAGGACTCAGAAGGGTGGAAAAGAGCGTGTATGCGAGAATCCTGAACGACTGCCTGAAGGTGGCAAAGGGAGAGGCGCTGTTACGCATTTCGGAAGGCAAGGTCTCCGCTGTGCTGGGAGGCGACTGCCATGATTATGCGGTGCTTGACATGGAGCAGGTGTTCCTGCATTCCGTGGACTACCTGACAACGAACTTTAAGGGCTGCAGCTACCTTGCCGGTTTTTATGAGCATGACATGGCATCCGCACTCTGGGAGCTTTCCGGGGAAGATGCCCTGTTGGATGCCTACCGTAAGGAGCTGGCACTGCATGGGAAAACGCCCGATGAGATGAAACCCGTGGTACGGATTACCACATCCGACACAGGCTCCGGCGGGGCGAACATTTTCCCCATGCTGGTATCCGGAAAGGAAAATACCACCATCAGCCTGGGCAGCCCACTGAGGCTGGGACACAGGAACGGCACCAAGCTCAGTGAGTTCGATGACCAGCTGAAGCTCCTGTACGGGAAGTACCAGCTTGCCGCAGGAAACCTGGTGAAGCTGTTAAAGATCGAGGTCATGAACCCTGTCAACTGTATGAAGGGCGTCATGGACAAACTGGGCATTGCCCGTAAGTATGCAGCGGAAGCAGTGGACCTGTTCAAGGCACAGTACGGGGAAGACCCCTGTACGGCGCATGACATCTATTTCGGCATTTCCGAGATCCTTTACATGCTTGCCTGCGAAGGCGAGGAAGGGGGCAGGATTGCCAGGATGGAAGAGACCATAGCAAGGGCGTTATCCGTCAACTGGACGGAATATGACATACCGGGTATTTACAAATGGTAGGAAGGAGGGCTGCTGCAATGGTTGAGGATTCCATACAGATTGCAGAGGATGTTGAGGAAGATGAGCGCAGAAAGGTGCCCATCCGCTATTACAGCGTGACGCACAGCCGGGAGGAAACCATTACAAGCTGTGAAGGCGACCTGACCGTGATATGCAACGTACTTGCGGATTACGCAGACATGCTGGACGAGTTCCTGCAGAATGACAGGGAGCGTCTGGGCTTCTGTGGTGTAATGCAGTATGAGCGTATGCGTGACAGGTGCCGGAAGATCACGGCGGGGCTGCAGGAGAAAGCCGGCTATGACCGTGATGCAGCCATTGAAAAGTGCAGGAAAAGGGCAGCCAGGACCCCGAAGGCAGATGCCGGGATCGGGGAGGACGCCCTTGTCCTTTCCGCCAGGCGCAGGGCAGCCTGCCACAGAAAATAAAACAGAATAATGATAAGGACAGGGAGAGAAGGAGTATCAGCCTTCTCTTTTTCTGTCCGGAAGATGCAGCCGCAGCGGGCGGCAGAAAGTGAGGAAAAATATGGGACTGGACCTGAATTATGAGGCAGAGGTATTTGTTGACACGGAAAACTTAAGCAGGGAGGACTGGCTTTCCTTCCGCCGCAAAGGGATCGGAGGCAGCGACGCCGCAGCCATCATGGGGATGTCGCCGTTCTGTACGAAACGTGACCTGTACTATGACAAGCTGGGCATACAGCCTGTGGTGGATGAGGAGGAAGACAACTGGGTGGCAAAGGAAGTGGGGCACCGCCTGGAGGACCTTGTTGCGGAGATCTTCTCCAGAAAGACAGGGCTTAAGGTATACCCCGTCCGGAAGATGTTCCGCCACCCGCTCTATCCCTTCATGCTGGCAGACGTGGATTTCTTCATAGATTTCCCCGACGGCACGAAAGGCATCCTTGAGTGCAAGACCACCAACTACAACTGCCAGAACAAATGGGCAAATGATTCCACCCCGGTCAATTACGAGTACCAGGGGCGGCACTACATGGCGGTCATGAACATCGACAGGATGTACTTTGCCTGCCTGTATGGGAACAACGAGAACGAATTCTTCATCCGTTACATGGAACGTGACATGGATATTGAGGAGGACCTGATCGCGGAGGAGGAATATTTCTGGAAAGAGAACGTGGAAAAAAGCGCTGAGCCGGATTACACGGAGAAGCCAGACCTTGTGCTGGAGAGCATCCGGAAGCACTGCGGGCCTGCCGACAAGGACGCGGAACAGGTAAAACTGGGACGCAGATACCTGGGCAGCATCCGGAAGTACATGGAATTAAAGGAGCTGAAGGCACAGCATGACGGCGAGGCGAAAAAGCTGGAGGAAAAGATGAAGGAAGCCTATGCGGAGATCGTGGAGGCAATGGGTACAAGCTGCACGGCAGTCATTACAGACGGCGGTACGCAGTATGTCCTCTCCTATAACCCCTCCTACCGTACAGGGATCGACAGGAAGGGGCTGGAGCGCTTAAAGGTGCAGCACCCGGATGTCTACGATGACTATGTGAACACTACGGAAAGCAGGAGGTTTTCCGTCAAAATGAAAGGAGCAGCTTAATGAAGAAAAATGACCTTGTATATATCTGTTCCCCGCTGTCGGCACCGACAAAAGAGGGTATGTGGCAGAACATGGAGAATGCAGAGCACTACGCACGCCTTGTATCTGAAATTTTCGGATGCAGGGCGATAGCGCCCCACAGCTTCCTCCCCGAATATCTGGATGACCACATCCCGGAAGAGAGGGAAGCGGGGCTTGCCTTCGGACTGTCCGTGCTGAAGCTGAGCAAAGCCATCATTGTGTGCGGCAGCCGGATCAGCAGCGGGATGCAGGGTGAGATCAAAGTGGCAGGGGAACTGGATATCCCTGCCTATGTCCTGCTGGAAAGCGAAGGCGGCGCCATGCTTGCAGAAATAAAAGAAATGCCCGGGCCGGCCACTCCGGATTGGAAAGGAACAGAGAAAAAATGGAAACATATCAGAGTGGCGTTCTATCTGGAGGAAGCCGGCCTCTGCAGGGACACATTCCGTACCATAGAGGGGCCGGAGCGCTATTTTAACCGGTCCACGGCAGACGGGATCTGGTATACGGCTTCGCCTGCAGGAAATTACTGTGAGAATGACTGTACTGTGGGAGCGGATATTGTTTTTGAGATTGTTTCTAACGGGGAGATCCGCCACCTTGACGGGAACGGAGACTTTCCGGGAAAGAAACCTTTTATACCGTTCCGCGAGTTTGAAAAGACGCTGGCTGCTGATACCCTGGCAGCACATCCGGGACTGAAGGATTATCATGCCATGAAGGAAAAGCTCATCTCCCTTCCGGGAGGGGAGGCATATGCTGATCCCCGCAGATTGAGCGACAACTGGTTATATGCGCTGAACTTTGGTGAGGAGACGGAAGAAACCATAGGGACCGCATCCTGGCTCGGTACTGAATACCATGTCCTTGCTGTGCGCTATACCCATAAACCTACAGGATTTGCTTTCCGGAATTACCGGTTCCGGAGAAGCGGAAGGGATACCCGTACTTCCAGCCATGACCTTTTACTGTATGACTGGGATGAGGAAAGCACAATGAAGGGAGAAAACAGATGAGATGCAGGTTTGTAAAGGAAATTTTTCATAATAAGGACAACGGCTTCTGCATCTTCGTGTACCACACGGAGGATGGCAGCGTGCCGGAGGCGGCAAGGGATGCCCGCTATAAAGGGGAAGGGTTCCGGTTCACGGCGACAGGCACCGGCCTGCCGGAGACGGACAAGACGGAAGCCGACTTTCAGGGAAAATGGATAAAGAGCAGATACGGGCTGCAGCTCCAGGTGGAAAGCTATGAGGAGATGCTGCCCCAGACAGAGGAAGGGATCAAAGGCTACCTGTCATCCGGCATGATCAAGGGGATCGGGCCGAGGACGGCGGAGCTGATTGTGGAGAAGTTCGGCACAAGGACATTTGACGTGCTGGACCATTACCCGGACAGCCTGCTGGAGATCAAGGGGATCACCCGTAAAAAGCTGGATGCCATCCTCTTGTCCTACCAGGGGAGCCATGCCCTGCGCGACCTTGCGGCATACCTGACGCCCTTTAAGGTGACGCCCAAAAAGATACAGAAGATCTATGAGGAATTTGGGAACGACGCACTGGATACCGTAAAGAACCAGCCCTTTTCCCTCTGCAGGATAAACGGCTTCGGTTTCCTGACCGTGGACGAGATCGCAAAGGCGAACAAAGGGAAGCCGGATGACCCCATGCGGATCGAAGGCTGTGTCCGTTACTGCATGGAACAGGAAATGCAGGAGGGGCACCTGTACCAGGACAAGCAGCAGTTCCAGAAAAAAGTTTATGAGCAGTTAAACGCCGGGTATGGCAGGGAGGCAGTCACGGAAGTGGATGTCTACAAGGTGCTTTACCGGCTGGTGAAGGAGAAGCAGATGTATTATGACAGCGGCGCCCTTTACCCGGCGAACATGTACGGGTATGAATGCGGCGCGGCGAAGAAGCTGGCATCGCTGCTCCTTGCCAAACAGGAGGCACAGGCGGATATCACGTTCCTCCTGGCAGAAGCACAGAGGGAGCTGGGCATCGGCCTTTCCCCGAAACAGGAGGAGAGCGTGCGGCAGGCTTTCAGCCATCTGGTCAGCATTGTCACGGGAGGCCCCGGGACAGGGAAGACCACGGTGCAGAAGGTGCTCCTGTATATCAATGAAAAGCTGGGCGGGAGCAGCGTGCTGCTGACAGCGCCCACGGGAAGGGCGAGCCGCAGAATGGCGGAAAGCACAGGATGGCAGGACGCCATGACCATGCACAGTGCCCTTGGGCTTACCAGCGATGAGGACAATGAGGAAATGGAAGGCATGCTGGAGGCAGGCTTCATCATAGTGGACGAGTTCACCATGTCCGACATGAGGCTGTCCTATATCTTTTTTGACCATATCCGGGCGGGGACCCGCCTGGTGCTGGTGGGGGATGTGGACCAGCTTCCCAGCGTAGGCCCCGGAAACGTGTTCCGGGAGCTAGTACAGTGCGGCGTGATCCCGGTGACAGTGCTTGACATGGTTTTCCGCCAGGCAGAGGACAGCCGGATCGCTGCAAATGCGAAGCGGATGCAGGAGAATGATGCCGCCCTGGATTATGGCGCGGGATTTACCTTCATCCCTGCCGGGAGCGCGGCAGAGGCCGCAGAAAAGACACAGGAGCTGTACCGCGCCAGCGTGGACGCGTTTGGCGAGGACAAGGTGCAGGTGCTGACCCCCTACCGGAAGAAGGGGGATGCCAGCGTGGACGCACTGAATGAAAGGCTGTGGGAGATGGTAAACCCGAAAGCCGAAGGGAAGCCGGAGATCCGTTCCGGGAAGCGTACCTTCCGGCTGGGTGACCGTATCATCCATAACAAGAACAAGAACCAGATCAGCAACGGTGACATCGGCTGCATTAAGAACATCTATGTGGATGATGAAGGGACGGAGCTGGCGGAACTGGAATTCTCAGACGGGCGGCGTGTGGAATACAACAGCGATGAGCTGGAGATGGTGGAACATGCCTATGCCACAACCGTCCACAAGAGCCAGGGAAGCGAGTACCCCATGGTCATCCTGCCGTGGCTGCCCATGTTTTACAAGATGCTGCGGCGGAATATCTTCTACACCGCCGTAACGAGGGCAAAGGCGCAGGTCGCCATCATCGGGAGCAAAAAGGCCATCTGCACCGCCATCCACAATACGGAGTGCGACAGGCGCAATACCCGGCTTGGGGAGCGCGTCATCAGGGAGTATAACCGGCTGCTGGAGGAAAAGAAAGACCAGGAAAAAGATGCCGGATACCGGCAGGAAGTCATGAATTTATAGAAAACAGGAGGAACAGATATATGGAAAACAGGAAAGAAAGCACAGGAAAAACAGAAATGGAAGAAACAGGGGAACTGGAGATCACCCAGCGGATGTCAGAGCGGGCGGATGCCATAGACAATGCGACCTACCGCTATCTGGCAGAACTGCTGGAGCTGGAGGAGGATGACCCGGAAGAAAAATTCCCGTGGAACATCGAGATCCTCAGAACAGTATTTGACAGCGCAGTTTCCACTCTGCAGGAACACGGATATGCCGTGTGCAACCCGTATGTTGCCACACCGGAAAGCGGCAGGCAGTACCTCTGCACATCGTCAGAGTGCGGGTGTGAGAGCTGCAGCTGCCAGGATGGGTTCATGGAAAAGGAAAGGATCTTTTCCGATATTGAGGAGGCTGTGGCACGCGGCGGACTGAAGGTAATGGACGGGGATGGTGACAGCATCATTGTGAGGAACAGCAGGCTGGACATGGATTTTGAGATCTCCGTGAAACAGCTGGAAGGGTGACAGGCGGCCTATGGAGAAAAAAGACTATAAAAAGGAATTCTGCGCCCTGATGGACCGTTTCCGATTCCGCCATTCCAGATGGCAGGTATGGAACGATTTCCTGAGCCTGTCAGCAATATCCCTGGCAAACGTGATGCCGGGGCCTAAGAAGGAGGAGCGGGAGAAGCAGTACCTCTCCATCATTAACAGCTACCAGAAGGAGGACCAGGAGGTCTTCCCGCAGATGCTGGGGTTTGTGGTGCTGGCGCTGGAGGAAAACCCGGAACAGGATTTCTTAGGCAGCCTGTACCATTACCTTAATCTGCAGCAGGAGCAGAAAGGGCAGTTCTTTACGCCCTACCATATCTGCCATTTCATGTCCGAGCTGCAGTTTGCCGGGGATGAAAAAGAGGAACTGCTGAAGGAGAAAGGATATATCAGCGTGAGCGACCCGGCCTGCGGCGCAGGCGCCATGCTCATAGCATTTGCAAACACGGCAAAAAGGCGTGGCATCAATTACCAGAAGAATGTGCTGTTCGTGGCGCAGGATATTGACCGCACAGCAGCCATGATGTGCTACATACAGCTCTCCCTTCTGGGATGTTCCGCTGTCATAGCCATCGGGGACAGCCTTGCAGCCCCGTTCCCGCACCCGGACAATGAAGTGTGGCGTACCCCGTTTTATTACCTGAACCAGTGGCGTTTCATGCCGGGGCAGGCAGAACGGGAACCAGCGGATGGGACCGGGACGGACTGCAAAGAAAGCGCGGAAGATGTTACGGACAGCCCGCACTGGGACGTGGAACTGAAGGAAGGAGAAAACGGACAGCTCATGCTGTGCATGGAACAGGCATCATAAAATGCCACAGAAGAAAGGAGCCGGGAAATGAAGAATGGAACAGACGTTAAATTCCAGCTGGATATACTGCGGCGGGACGGCTACCATGCTGCCGCACAGATCATCGAATCCATGCAGGGGACAGTCAGCCGGGAGGCTGAAATGGAATATCTGAAGGAGTTTGTCCGGAAGGGCTGGTTTGATGAAGAACTTGCCAGGGACCAGCTCCGCTGCCTGTGGACGGCATACTGCTTCCACCAGAGGCTTGATGTGGATACATCCGGGTATGACAGCGGCCTGCTTGACCTGTGGGATACCATGGCAGAGGAGGAAGCGGAAAAGGCGGGATGGAGCGATTATGACAGCTTTGACAATTTTATGTGCCGTTACCTTGTGTGAGGAAATCTGAAAAAATTTCATAAAAAATTCAAGTAAATGCGGGGAGCGGGGTATTTATTTTATATACCCCTCCCCATGAAAAGGAAGGAGAGAAAACAAATGGATGGAATGACAATGAACAATGCCTGCATGTATGACGAAGTGGAGGAGATCAGGAACTTAAACAGGGTGGAGGGCTTTGACCCCAGGAGGTACATGCGCCTTATCCAGAAAGAGGGGCAGGCGGGGAAATACTACCTTGACGTGGCCTACCGCAAGCTCTGGTTCCGCTTAAGATACCCGGAGGGGAAGATCGTAAAGAAGATCCTGAAGCTGACGGAGCAGGTGGCCATCGTGGAGGCGAGGGTGTACTTAAACCGCAATGACGATGAGGACAACTTCATCTCCAATGCGCTTGCGCAGAAATACATGACTGCGGATGACCAGTTCGGGAACAAGTTCGTGGAACTGGCGGAAACAGCGGCAGTGGGAAGGGCATTATCGGATGCCGGTTTCGGCCTGCAGTTTGCCGACAGGGAAGGGGACATTGACCCGGAAGTGACGGAGGCGCCTTTTGACGCGCAGATGTTTGCGGGGACGGGCGGCATGGTGCCGGAAGGGACCTGCATGGACCCTGCCCTTCAGGAAGGTGCAGCCGGTGGCGGTGAAATCCTCCAGGAGGAAATCTTCCCCGGACAGTACGGGATCGAGGAATATATCCCCATGCCGGAAGACGTGGGGCAGGCCATGGGAATGACGCCGGCCATGCAGCAGGCAGGGACAGCCCCGTCAGCTGTAAGACAGACCGCACAGGGGGCAACAACCAGCCAGGCACAGGGCAGGCAGACGCAGCAGCCCGCACCGGCACCACAGCCCGCGCAGGGAGTGACGCCCGCCATGCAGAACAGGCAGGCGGCACCTAACCCGGCACAGGGCAGCACAGCGCCCGGAAATACCAGGCCCGCAGCAGCGGCGCAGGGGACGGGAACCGGAAAGGCAGCTGCAGGAAAAGGCGGAAACGGACAGGGGGCAGGTGAGATCCGCAGGGACATGCCCGTGGAGCAGATTTACTCCATGTTAAGCCGTGACAGTGCAGCCGCAGTGGTCATCCCCATGGGATTCAACAAAGGGAAGACGCTGGGGCAGGTAGCCGTTGAGAAGCCCGCAAACCTGCAGTGGTATGTGGACTCTTACGGCGGCCCTGACAACCTCCTGCGTGCGGCGGCAAAGTTCCTTATTGATGCGGCATTAAGACAGGCAGGATGAAACAGGGGATAAGGGGATGCAGTTTCTGCTGTGCCCCGGTTAAGGAGTACATGGGGCGGTTTTTCACAGGCCGCCTTTTTTAGAAAGAGAGCAGCATGTTTTCAGGCTGCGGAAAGGAGGAAAGCCTTGTACCAGGATTTTCCTTTTACCATCAGGGAGGTGGCATACCTCTTAAACCTGCGCATACGGCATAAGAATGCGGTGAGCCTGGATGCGGACTGCCCTTTCTGCGGCGAGTCCAGGGGGAAGCTCAACCTGAACTTAAAAAAGAACGTGTTCAAGTGCAACCGGTGCGGGGAAAGCGGGGGGATGCTCGCCCTGTATGGGAAGATATACGGGGTGGACAACCAGACCGCCTGCAGGGAGATCAAGGATGCCCTGGGGAAGAATGAACAGGCGCCTTCCTACCAGGTAAGGAAACGGGAGATCACCCCAAAGGAGCCGGAGATACCGGAATCCCCGCCAGCGCCGGATGCGGTGAAGCATAAGACATACAGCATGTTCTTTTCCATGCTGGTACTGGCGGACACCCACAGGCAGAACCTGTTAAAGCGCGGGTTCACGGACAGGCAGATCGAGGAGAACGGCTATAAGAGCACCCCGGTCTTCGGCTTTAAGAAGCTGACAGGGAAACTGCTGGAGGCAGGCTGCACCGTAAAGGGCGTGCCGGGATTTTACCAGGATAAGGACGGGGAGTGGACCATCCATTTCTCCAACAAGTCCTCCGGGTTTTTAGTGCCGGTCCGCAATGTGGACGGGCTGACTGTGGGGGCGCAGATACGCCTCGATCATCCCTATGACGGCAGGAAGTACATCTGGCTCTCCAGTGCAGGCTTTTTCCTGGGTACCTCATCCGGAAGCCCCGTCCATCTGGCGGGCAGTCCGGGAGAAAAGACGGTATTCATTACAGAAGGGCCGTTAAAGGGAGACCTTGCCCATGCATTATCCGGCAGGACCTTCGGGTGCGTGCCGGGGGCGAACCAGTATGCGAACCTGCCGCCGTTCCTGCAGGAAATGAAGCTGATGGGGACGGAGAACGTCTATGAAGCCTATGACATGGACAAGCTGCTAAAGACCGTCTGCAGGGGGGATTACAACGAGAAGTGCGTCCACTGTGAAAACTACAGGAAGGACTGGAGAGGGCAGGCCATTCCCTGTGGGAAGAAATGCGTGAAGCGCCAGAACATCCAGCGGGGGTGCAGGAAGCTGGCGGAAATCTGCCGGGAACTGGATCTGTCCGCAAAGGCGCTGACCTGGGATACGGATGAAGACGGAGACTGGGCGGAGCATGTGAAGGGCGTGGATGACTACCTTTATGACCTGAAGCGGAAAAATAACCCCAAATAGGGAAATAAACTGCCGGAGCGGTGCCAGATGGTGCTGCCCCGGTTTTTTTATGCACACAATATGTAAAACTTTCCGTTTTTTACATACCGCTGTTGGCTTTTACTTAAACCATGCGTATAAAAAAGTAAACAGGGAACGGGAAGTTCCCGGATAAAGGAGATGACAGCTATGTACCAGAAGATTATCGTACCCATAGACCATGGGAACAGGAACATGAAGACTGAGCATAAGATATTCACTTCCGGATTTGTGGAGGGCGACTGCAGGCCCGCACTGGGGGAATACCTGCATTTTGGCGGGCGCTACTATGCCCTTGCGGAGCAGCGGATACCCTATATGCGGGACAAGACTGTGGATGACCGTTTCTTCATCCTGACGCTGTTTGCAGTGGCGATGGAGGCGGAAAAGCAGATGCTTGACACACAGGATACCATCCTCCAGGCAGTGCTGCCGGTGGGGCTGCCCCCGAAGCATTACGGCGCACTGTACCGGAAATTTGAGGGTTATTTTAAGGGCAGGGGCATCCAGCAGTTTACCTACAAGGGCATCCCCTATCAGGTGGAGATCCTGGACGCTGCCGCCTTCCCACAGGATTATGCTGCCGCCATGACCGTCTACCAGAGGATTTCAGAGTTCAACAAGGTCATCACGGTGGACATCGGGGGCTTTACGCTGGATTACCTGCTGATCCGGGGAGGCAGGCCGGATTTGGGGGTATGCGACTCTTTGGAGAAGGGAGTCATCAAGCTGTATAATGACGTGGCATCCCGCATCAACTCCGAGAAGGACATCCTGCTGGATGATACGGACATTGACCGGATCATCCGGGGAGAAAAGACGGACTATGATGGAGAGGTCCTTCGTATCGTGGGGGACATGACCAGAACCTTTGTGGATGACATCCTGGGGACGCTCAGGGAGCGCGGGCTTGACCTAAAGACCAGCTGCGTGGTGTTCATCGGCGGCGGGGCGCTGCTTTTAAGGAAATATCTGGAAAGCTCGGACAAGATTGGGCGCAGCATCTTTGTGGAGGACATCTGTGCCAATGCAAAGGGTTACGGCCTGCTCTACCAGATACAGAGGAAAGGCAGGTAACTGCCATGGGGAAAAAGAACGCATTTGTCACAACCATAGGGTTCAATAAAAATGACCCCGCCCATGTGCAGGTGGCGGAGTTCTTAAACGGCATGGAGCGGGGGAAGGCCCAGTACATCGTCAATGCGGTGCTGGCTTACCAGAACGGGGCGCAGGCAGGGGATGTGCCTTATGCGGGGCAGGCGGTTGACTATGAAAAGATACGGCAGTTTGTGCTGCAGGTAATCAGGGAGCATGAAAGGCAGGAGGCGCCTTACAATGGGAAAGCGGAGGAACCGGACGGGCCGGATGCGGCAGAGGAAATGGCGGGAGCAGATTTTGGGTTTGACGAGGATGCCCTGAACGGAATCATGTCGTCACTGGAGGCATTCAAAGGGTAAAATCAGGAGGGGAACCTGCAGGATATTTTTATTGTCCCGGCTCCCCTTTCCCAAGCAGTTCGTCCGTGGATATGTTAAAATATTCAGAGAGGATCGCCACCTCATAGTCCGGGACGAAGCGGCTGCCCTGTTCGATCCGCAGGATGGTCAGGTCGCTGCACTCCATGCCCAAAAGCTGGAGCCTGCCTGCAAGGGCAGCCTGAGAAAGCCCCTGTGCTGTGCGGAGCTGCTTTACCTTCGGGCCGATGATGTTTTTGGAAGTGCCGTTCCAGTAGATTTTCATAAATAAATTCCCTTCTAAAGATGAAGTATATGAATTGATTTTACCGAAATGGAGTGATAATATACTTCTAAAGATGAAGTGAGGCGAAACAGGGGAGAGATATTTAGGAAAAAGGGGAATACTGGAATGTGGGAAAGATATGGCAAAGGAGATTTTTACAATGAGTGATGTATGGTTAAAGATGGCCCGGTTCCTGGGCAGCTTAAACGGGGAGGATATAAACAGGGAAAGCTATGTGCGTACCCCGGAATATGAAAATGCACTGGAGGCGTGGAAGGAAACAGAGCAGGGATGGGAGGCATTTCTGGAAACCTTGCCGGAAGGACAACGGGAGAAGGTGGAAGAAATGAAGGAGTGCCTGGAGGACTTTGCATCCGCCCAGGAGAAGCGTGCCTATATGCAGGGATATGCAGACTGCATACAGGTGCTGTTCCACATGGGGCTTCTGAAGGAGAATGAGGGGCTTAAATGGGCGGAGAAGATGGAGCTGAGGTAACAGGAAGTGGTTTTGAATGTCAGAAAGGGTTGGACTGGGGAATCAGCGTTCTCCAGTCTTTTCAGTTACAGGACTCCTTCTTTGGTCTTTTTCCTGTTTTTCGGGGAAAAAATCTGTATATCAGGAAATTCTTTTTCTAAAAAAAGTAAATCATGTATAATGACCATAAAGAATGCCAGCAGTTAAGAATTGTTAAGATTCCGGTTAAAGACAGTTAAGATTCTGAGTGATATGATATAGCAAATAATAAATTTGTATTTCAGCTGAAAGCAATATGGAGGATAGAATATATGGAAAGGAACGCAAATGCTGTAATCAGTACAAATAAATTGTGTAAGAGCTATATGAATGGGGAAGTTCCCCAGCATGTGATCAAAAACATGGATATCCAGATATATTACAGAGATTTTACTGTTTTTATGGGGGCTTCCGGTTCTGGAAAGTCCACACTGCTCCATATCCTGTCGGGAATGGACAGGGCAAGCATGGGGGAAGTTTATTTTAAGGATACCAATTTCTCAAAATATTCAGAGAAGCAGTTGGCACAGTTCAGGAAGAAAAACTGTGGATTTGTTTTCCAGCAGGTCTGCTTAATTGGCAGTATGAGTCTCATGGACAATGTGCTTGTGAGCGGGCTGCTTGTAGAGAAGAACAAAAAGCAGGTGGCGGAGCGGGGAAGAAAATTGTTTGCAGAAGTAGGGCTTACTGAAAAGGAGTGGGGGAAATATCCTTCGCAGATTTCGGGAGGTCAGATGGGAAGGGCAGGCATCGTAAGGGCGCTGATCAACAATCCGGAAGTCGTATTTGCGGATGAACCTACGGGCACTGTAAAGTTAGTACAACTATGATCACAAAAAAGAAATGCCCGTGACGTGCTGGTCATTGTCCATTCTGATTTCGGAGATCACGGAGCGCCAGAGGGTCCGCTTTTCTTCCCGTTCCAGGCCGTCATAGATGGTTCTGAAATCCTGGGAAAGCAGGTTCTCTATAGCCGCAAAGTCTGGGCGCTGATCTGCGGCGGGTTCCGGCTTTTCTTCCAGCATGGCATTGTACTTGTCATAGTCCCGCTTGTATTCCTCAATGTCGATTAGTTCATTGACATATAAATCCTTAAGCCTGGACAGCTTCCGGCGGACGGCGGCACGGTCAACGGAGGCGGCGGCCTTCCGGCGCTTTTCTTCCTGTACTTCCCATTCCAGGCGGTATTTTTCCAGTTCTTCCCCCAGGTGGTCAAAAAGCCATTTTTCCACCACGTCTTCTTTAAGCAGTCTTTTGTGGGTACATAGTCCACGCTGGAAATGCTGGTTACAGCGATAATAATAATAGCCCTTTGTAAAGCACCCCACTAATTTGTGGCGGCATTCCTCACAGACAAGTAGGGAAGTGAAGAGGAACACCCGGCCAGAAGGGGCGCTTTTCGCATTATTTCCCAGGAGTTTCTGGACCCGCTCAAATTGTTCCGGGCTGATCACGGCTTCACAGAAATTTTCATTGTACCTGCCGTTTTTGTCATATATCCCCATGGCCAGTTTATCCCGCAGCATACGGCGGAACGTGGCGTCACACCAGTTCACCCCGTAGGTTTCCCGGATATACTTTATTGTGCCCCGCTGGGAGACGGTGGCCTCAAAATGGTTGAAAGCGTCCTGCAATATGGCTGCCTTTTCCGGGATAACCTCATAACGCTTTTGTTCATTCACCCGGAGCCAGAAGGGGCAGGACCCGGAAACAACGGTGCCGTGGCTGATTTTGCTGTCAAATACGACAGCAATTCTTTCCCCGTCAAGATCGGCCTCGTTCTGGGCAATGGAAAGCCGCAGGTTAATGTATAACCGCCCGCTGGCGGTGGTTGTGTCGTATCCTTCCCCGTCATCAATGGTCTTCCAGCCGCAGCCGTGGGCTTCCAGCACTTCCATGACCTTGTAATAGTCCGCCACGGAGCGGAACCAGCGGTCAAGGCGGCAGAACAGCAGGAGATCAACACCGTCCCGCTTGACTAAATCCATCATGCGGAGAAATTCCGTTCTTTTGTGCATGTTCTTCCTGGCTGTCTTTGCGGCGTCAATGAAGACCCCCACGATCACCCAGCCCCGTTCCCGTGCGTATGCTTCCAGCCGTTCCTGCTGGGCTTCCAGCGATAAGCCTTTGATTTTTTGTTCTTCTCCCGATACCCGGATATATAAAGCCACACGCAGGGCGGTATTTTCCGCTTTTTTAATCATAGTATCACCTTTTAATTGCCTGTCATTTCCCGCCCCTATGTGGTATACTATAGGGGCAGTGGTATGTTGTATCTGGTAGATCATATATTTCTGCACCGTCCGGGAGTGTTCGCAGCACCCCCGGACATTTTTATTACAGGTTGATGACTTTGTTTCCATAGCCGCCAGGGAAAAAATAGAACGCTTCCCCGTTTTCCCATTCCCCGGTTATGCTGTCAACGAAGGAACATTCAAAATTTTTGGTCAAGTAATCGTTGCTTTTATGAAGCTGGACCAGGTGCGCCCATGCCTGGGTGATCTGGTCACAAAACCAGGCTTTTTCTTCCGGCGGCAGCGTGTCGGCGTGGTACAGTTCATTCCAGCGCCGGGAAGCGTGAAAGTATTGTATGACCAGATCGGCATTTTTATAGTGGGGCGTGGAAACCGGGGCCGTCTGTCCTATTGGTTCAAGTTCCGTTTCGCATTCCGGGCACGGCAGCGGGTATCCATTTCCCAGGGACCGGCAGAACCCTTTCAAAAGTTCCCCAAAATCGTTATCATTTAAAGTAAGTTTAATAATCATGGTGGTTTTCCTTCCTGTGAAGATCATTTTAACAGTTCTGAAAGACCCATGCGGGAAAAGCTGATCTGGTCCCGGAGAAAGCCGGAAAACCATTCTTCCGCCAGCGCCAGGGCGGCAGGCGGCGGAAGTTTGGCGCTAAAGGACGCCACCCGCTGGGCCTGGCATGTCTTGCTTTCTTTGCAGCCGTCTTCCTTCCACACTTTCAGAGAGAGGAACAGGCCATATTTGCGCCCGCTGTCCGTCTGGTACAGGGAAAGCACAATATAGTTGCCTATGACGGCCCTGTATACCGCATTTGTGGTATAGTTCCCGGCAGGCGTCTTTTGCCAGGAGCCTTCCGGGGAACGGGTTTTCCATTCATAACGTAAATTGTCCATAATACCCCCTTTTTCAGTAAAACAGCGCCCAGGTGACTTGCCTGCCCGCCTGGGGTTCCTGCGAAGTGTTAAAAATGGATAATGTTGTTGTACGCCTGGCCGGAAAGGAAGGCCATGAAAAAGAAATACATTCACTACAGCAGAAAGCCCTATGTATACGCTATCTATTACCGCAGCAACAACACGATCTATATTAACTTAAGTTTCGCAGGAACCACACAGATTATCATTTTCAGATGATACAGCGGGCCGGGCGTCAACTGACCTGGGAGCCGGGACTTTTAACTGGCGGGCATTGCCCTTCCAGTTCTTCCGGCGTCCCTGGCACGTCATCAAGCCCAGGAGGGCCGGAAGCCGGGAACCCGGCCCGGAAATGGTCCCAGACCTTGCGCCGGATTTCCGGGTCCAGTTCAAAATAGGCTTTCATGACCTCTATTTCCTGATCAGTGCCGTGGTGGTCACGGACGAACTGGTCAAGGGAGAACGTGGGTTCCGCCGTGTACATAGGGCCGGTGCCGTCCCGGAGCCAGGTTTCATTTACCCGAAAAGCCATGCAAAGCGCTTTAAGGGTACTATCCGGGACATTGTTTCCAGGTTGTTCCCCCCAGCTAACAGAACGCTGGGAAATACCTATCTTTTCCGCAAAGTCTTTTTGAGACAAGCCCAGATCTTTTCTAACCGCTTTTATCCGTTCATTAAGTGTCCCCATTATGTTTTTCACCCCCTTCCTTGCGGTATAATCCAATAATATACATGGTTGCTAAAAAAGTCAAGGGAATTTCTAAAAAAGTGTTGACAAATATACATGGTTGGTATAATATGAACATGTAACAAGCAATCACGTATAAAACACAGACCAACGATAGCTAAAAGGGAGGTGAGAGAGTGGAAGAACGGGAAAGTGGAAGGTTTGAAGTAGCGCTGGAAAACGGAGCCGGGAAAAAAGTATGGATTACGGTAAACCTGTTAGGAATTGAGAAACAGGCGGCGGGGAAGATCATTTCTGAAATTGAAACCGCAAAAGAACACATTAAAGAAATCCTTGCCAGTTAAAACTGGCAAGGACCCCAGATTAGTTTTTCCCGGACTGTTTTTGCTCATCGTATGCCGCTATGGCGTTTGTTATGGCTTCCGCAATAGCGTCAATCTGATCAGACGTGAAACCGTCCCCGGAATAACTGGTGCGGCCTAAATTATTTAAGGCAGAAACAGCCGCATTTTTGATACTGGAAGTATCAGTCATCATGGCACCCCCTTCCCTCTGTAGTCCAGCCCTGCACGGCTGGCAAGTACAGTATAGCAGAGGGAAGGGGAAATGGAAAGAGAGGTGAGAAGGTGGACGAACAAACAAAAGCCCTTGCAAATGACATTATAGAGCAATGCCAGAGACAAGGGCTTTCATTTCAACAAATGGACGCACTACTGCTAAATCTTTCAGTAAAGCTACAAAGCAAAAAAAAAGAACTGACAAAATTAGCGGTAGAAGAAACAGCGGTGAAACTCAAACCGTTTTAAGAGTTTCCAGCGCTTCTTCAAAAGCACTACTATCCATAATGCTGTAGGCTTGCAGGCTGGAAGTAAAACAGTCCAACAGATCGGCTTCCAGATAATGCCCAGAGCATTCACCACGTTGCACATGCAACGCAGCGGCTTGTAAAGACAAGTCATAAATCAGTTTTTGTTTATCGGTCATCATGGCACCCCCTTCCCCCTATAGTCCAGCCCGGCACGGCTGGCAAGTACAGTATAGCAGAGGGAAGGGGAAATAAAAAGAGGAAAGCGGCACCGGGAGCCAGAGGGGCAGCAGGCGTGAAAGCCTGCGGAGCGGGTTCAATCCCCGCCGGGTGCAATAGGGACGCCACCCAAAAGAAAAGGCACTGCAAATGGCAGCGGTCATGCCAGCTATAAAGCATGTAGACGGTCAACAGGTTTTCGGGCAGGCGGCTTTTAAGGTGAAAGCGGCAGCGGCAGTGCCAGAAAGGAAGGTACAGAAAATGGTGAGAAACAATGTAGAGGCAAACACAATAGCAAGCGCTGGGCAGACAGAAACCATGATACCCCAGGACAACAGGCAGGAAGCTGTGGAAGTGCTGGACTTCCTGCGGACGCTGGAAGACGGCGAAGAAAAAGAAATGCTGGCTTTCCTGCGGGGTGTACAGTTTGGCAAGCGCATGGGGGCTGGTACTGCCGTGGCAGGGTAAGGGAGGGCAGCAGGCATGGCAGAAATCGAAGTAAAGGGCACATTCAATGCCCAGGCTTTTTTCACCGCCCTGGCGGCGATTTTGTCAAAACGGGAGCGGGTGAAAATAACGGTAACAGTGACAGAGAAAGAGCGGCCCGCAGAACCAGTGCGGGCCGCAGGATAGGAGGCGGCAGGGTGAAAGAAAAAGTGGCCGTATTGGTCCTGTGGATTTTTTCGGTCCTGGGAATTGTCTTCCTGGGCCAGATCGCCAGGGCGGCACTGTCTTCCCGCTTTCCAGGGCAGGAGGACACCCAGGGCACCGTCACCGTGTATCTGAATGACGGCACCGTCTGGGGATACTATGGGGAAGTGTCGGTTACATATGACAGGACCGGCTGCCCGCAAGTGACCCTGGAAAATGCCTGGTTAGAGGGAAGTACACACCCGGATTTCCAGGTGGACGGACTGAAAGGGGAAGGCAATGACGGAAAATAGGCAGGAGGTATGAAGGAGGAATGGGGAAAGATCAAATAAGCCAGGAAAAGAAAAAAGCGGATTTTATGGTCAAACAGCAGCAGGGATACAGCTTTAAAAAAGCATATGCCAGGATACGGGCGCACGAATTTGAAAATGAATGCTATAAACGGGGACTGAATTTCCATGTTTCCGTGGGGGGGTTGGACAGCATTACACTGTTTCTCTTCTTGAAAAGCATAGGGATTGACGCCCCTGGTATTAGCGTTTCGTCCCTGGAAGATACCAGTATCCAGAGAATGCACCGTGCGCTGGGAATTGAGCGGTTAGGAGCGGCAAAAGATGATGAAGGGGTGCCATGGACAAAACCCAGGATATTACAGGAATTTGGTTTCCCTGTAATTTCAAAAGAGACAGCCAAAAAAATTGAGGCCCTGGCAAACCCGACAGAAAAAAATAAAGGGTACAGACACGCCATAGTTACAGGCCAGACGGGAGAGCGTGGCGGTTTCAAGATAAGCAAGAAAATGAAAATGGCCCAGAAATGGCTGAAAAAGTTCGGCGGATACGCAAATGAAGTGGAAGGGACCAACTATGACAAGCCGGATTTCAGGGTATCTGCAAAGTGCTGTTACTATCTGAAAGAAAAGCCGTGTGATGACTGGGCAAAAGAACATAGCAGCGTGCCGTTTATAGGGATTATGGCGTCCGAAGGCGGATTAAGAGCCAAAGGGTTAATGGTGAATGGCTGCAATTATTTTGGAGTACATATCACACGGTCTGCCCCGTTTGCCATTTTCTACCGCAATGACCTTTTGCGCCTGGCGCAGGAAATGGATAAAAAGTGGAAGGAGGGGTGGAAAGAAGAGTTTTACCAGAAGGGGGTCCGGGAAGGATACCTGCCGGAAGGATATGAAATGCCGGAAAGCATTGTCCCGGAAATTTACGGGGAGATTGCGGAGCGGGAAGACGGAAGCCTATATACCACCAAAGCGCAAAGAACCGGGTGCAGCATGTGCGGTTTTGGTATCCACCTGGAAAAGCCGCCGCATAGATTTGACCAATTAAGGGAGAGGAACCCAAAAGAATGGCGGTTCTGGATGTATGAATGCTGTACGGACGAAAACGGGCAGAAATACGGCTGGGCAAAAGTATTGGAATATATCGGCGTCCCCTATGAAAAAGGAGAGAAGCCGCAGGAGGAATAAAAGGCATGAAAGGGAAAGATACGGCGGAGGCGAATTTCATAAAAGACGCTGACTGCACCAAAGACACCCCGGTGGTGTACGGCTGGCAGGAGCGCCCCATATATGGCCGCCAGGTGCGCTTCCGTCCCCGTGTCCCTGGGAAACGGCAGACGGCCACGGACAAAAAATCATACCTGCCCCGGCTTTTACCGCTGGAAAACTATGATCTGATCATTGTCCTGTTTTCTGGCGGCAAAGACAGCCTGGCGGCATATCTGAAATTGCTGGAATGGGGAGTGCCCAAAGAAAAAATTGAACTGTGGCACCATGATATTGACGGAGGGCACCCGGACAGGCGCATGGACTGGCCAGTCACCCAGTCCTATGTGGAAGCCTTTGCGAAGGCGGAAGGGGTCCACCTGCGGAAATCCTGGAGGGTAAACGGGTTCTGGGGCGAAGTGTACCGCCAGGGCGCTTCCTGGCCTGTACAGTATGAAGATGACGAAGGGCAGACGGCCACGGTGCCGCTGACCGAAAAGCAAAAGAGAAGTGACGAACTGCGGGAAAAGATACTGGAAGGGATAGCAGAAGAAAAGGACATACAGGAACTGAAAGGATACGGCTACAGAATGAAATTTCCAGCGAAAGCCGGGAGTCTGGCAACACGCTGGTGCAGTGCCTATCTGAAAGTCATGGTGGCGGAAAGCACTATCCGCAATCTGGAAAGTCTTTCTGATCTGGAACTGTTAGGAAAAAGAATGAAGTTTCCTGCAAAGAGCAGCCCGCAGTCTGGGCGCTGGTGCAGTGGGGCGCTGAAAATGCAGGTGCAAGGCAGCGTCACGGCGAATTTGGAGAAGACCAAAGCGAATACCAAAATCCTGGTGGTATCCGGGGAGCGGAGAGGGGAAAGCAGCTGCCGTTCCAAACTGAATGAAATGGAATTGCACCGCACGTTTGCATATAAAAAGGCCCGGCGGCTGGTTCACCAGTGGCGGCCAGTGATAGACCATAGCGAAAGGGATATATGGGAGATCATCAAAAGGCATAAAGTGACCCCGCATTCCTGCTATAGGGCGGGCTGGAATAGGTGCAGCTGTATGATGTGCATATTCTCCCTGCCCAAACACTGGGCGGGAATACGGGACATATTCCCGGAAGAGGTGGAGGCAGTAAAACGTGATGAAGAAACGCTGGGCTTCACCCTGGATAACAAAAAAGACCTGGAAACCTATATAGGCAGCGCTGAAAGTTGCGTCTACTGGGACCGGGAGGCCATAGAAGAAATCAAGACAGGGGTTTTCCCTGCGGAACGCATGTATACAGAAAACTGGCGGTTCCCTGCCGGAGCGTTTGGAGGGGCAGAGGGCGGGCCATGTTAATGCCAGGAGGGCAGCAGGCATGAAGGCATACATACCAGAAGACGCCGGGCCGGGCTGGTGGCGGGATATTCCCGGATATGATGGGAAATACCAGGTGAACCGAATAGCTGACGTGCGCCGTGTCTTCCCTTCCGGTCTGGTGCGGGATATGGCCGCATACAGGAAGAGCGGAAAGAAATTCCGGCAGAGGCTTTTTGTCAAGCTGACGAAGGACGGGAAAAGCACGGAAGTACAGCTTTTAACGATCATGGCCGTGACCTGGTACGGGACATGGCCGGAAAACAAGGTGCCGTATCATATCAACAGGAATATTTGGGACAATCGCCTGGAAAATATCGGGTTCATTGACCGGGTGAGCCTGGGCAGGCTTACGGGGCACATGAGCAGCAAGAGGAAAGCCGTCTTTAAAGTTGACAGAGACGGCAGGGAAGTGGAGGTTTACAGATCGGCCAGGGAGGCGGCGAAAGCTAACCACATGAGTTATCAGACTGTACTGGACCGGTGCAACGGGAAAGTGAAGAACCCCTATGCCCTGGACGGCTTCACATACCGTTTTGAAGACGCCGGGCCGGGGAGAAAGAAAACTGTAACAGAATGATACCCCGCCAGGGGTTCAGATAAAAAATGAATGGAGGGCAAGACAAATGGTAAGAAGACAGAAACTGATCATCAAGGACGAAAGAGGGGTGCCCAACTATATGGCGGCATTCTCCTGGACCGGCAGCAAGGACCCGGCGCAGGCCCCGCCCATGTTCGTGGTATGCGGGGAGGTTGTGGACGCCATTCTGATTTCACAGTTTCACAACACCAACATAGAGGGCATACCGCATTCCCTGCCGTATCGGGAACCCTGGACGAAGATTGATCTGGACAGCGCCGCCAGGGCCTGCCGGGCGAAGGGGGAAGGCTGGCACCTGCTGACCAATACGGAATATGCCTATCTGCTGGCGGAAAGCCGGGACCTGGGCACGGAGCCGCACGGGAACACGGAAGGCGGCAGGGATTATGATTTCCCGGAGGAATGCGGCGTTACATATGACGGACGCCGGACGCTGACAGGGCTTGACCCGGTGACGTGGAGCCATGACCACACGGAAAACGGCGTGTATGGGCTGAAAGGGAACGTCTGGGAGATGGTAACGGGCTTGCGCCTGCAAAAAGGCCGGGTGGACTATATCCCCAACAATGACGCCGCAGTGGTAAGCATGGCCAGCGACAGCGCCGCCTGGCAGCAGGCGAAGACGGAGGACGGGAAGACCATCTATCTTTCCGGCGGTAACGGCGTGACGATCACCACGGACCAGGCAAAGGAAGACTGGGACGGGGCGCACATGCGGGACATACGGCTTGACGGCCTGGAAAGCATACCGCAGATCATTTTTGACCTTGCTATCCTGCCGCCGGACTACAAAGAGCGCAAAGACGGAATATATGTGGACAGCGAACTGGCAGAAGCTGTGCCGTTCCGGGGGTCGAGTTTCCACGGCACTTCCGACGCCGGGGCGTCCGCTGTCAATCTGCTCTACCCCCGTTCTAGCGTCGTTGTGAACGTTGGTTTCCGTTCCGCTTTGTACGTGAAAGACTGGAAACAGATCACTGGCAAACTGATCGGGGCGTGATAACGCCCCGCAGGAAGCCGGGAAGCAAGAAAAAAGCCTTGACAGTGCCGGGAAACACGGTCAAGGCTTTTTGCCAACAGATATATAAATCACACTTATATTGTACCATGTTGGCAGGAAAAAGGCAAGCAAAAATCCGGGAGAATGCCCCGGAAAGCGGGCTTGTATGGGGTATTAACATTCTTACCATACCAGAAAAATATAGTGGCATGAAAGCCGGACTGTCAACAGGTGAATATAAGGGAGTAGTACAGGAGGGGAGAGAAGACCCCCTGCTGGCCTGGTAAGAATACCCCTGCCCCTGGTACAAGGGAAGGCAGGCAGAAAATGTTTTATCGGGAAAAGAAAGTGGACTGCCGGGATTACAGAGAAGTGGACATAATACCCAGGACAGACAATGCGGAAAGGGCAGTCAAGGGGAAGAGGGGGAAGCGGCAGAAGGTTACAGAGCCGAAGCAGAAAAATCTGAATGATAAAAATGCAAGGCGGTATCTGGTACAGCTGGGGAATGGCAATTTTGGCATAGGTGATCTGCATGTCACCTGCACATACGCAAAGGGGACGCTGCCGGAGACAGAGGAAGAGGCGGAACGGGTGGTGGGGAATTACCTGCGGCGGATTGCCTACAGGCGGAAAAAGCTGAAACTGCCCCCTTTAAAATACATACTGGTGACGGAATACGGGTACAGCAAGGACGGGGACAAGATCACCAGGATACACCACCACATAATCATGAATGGAGGCATGAGCCGGGACGAAGTGGAAATGATGTGGACCGTAGAGCGGATAAACTGGCACAAGTACGACACGGACCCGGAATATATGGACCAGGTGGGGAAGCTGGGGTGGGTGAATGCGGACCGTCTGCAAGTGGACAAAAACGGCATAGAGGCCCTTTGCATGTATGTGACAAAGAACCCCAATGGGAAAAAGCGCTGGTCCTCTTCCCGGAACCTGGAACGGCCAGTGAGGCAGCCGGACGCAGATCACAAGTACAGCAAAAAGAGGGTGGAAGAACTGGCAAAGTCCAATGATCTGGGGAAGGTGTATTTTGAAAAGCAGTTCCCGGATTATACGATCAGTGAAGTCAAGACAGAATTTTATGAGGAAACCGGGTGGCATGTTTATCTGAAAATGTGGCGCAAGGCAAAGAAGCCGAAAAAGAAAAAACCGAAAGGGAAGGGAGGGAAGCAGAAGTGACGCTGGGAGAAATGCTGAAAAGGGCGGTACACAGTGACCGTCTGATCATACGGGAAGCGGACGGGCGGGAGATATACCGGGGCTATGTGGCATGTATGCAGTACCACGGAGAGATTGACCCCGCCAGGGAAGTGAAGCAGTTCGGCCTGGAAACGGACATTTTCCGCAGAGAGAACAGGGGGAAGTACCTGGGAGGCCAGAAGGAACCGAAAACGGCAGTGGCGGCGGAAAGTATCAGTGATTTCCAGTTCAGTGATCTGGAAATGCTGATCTATACCAGGATTATTCTGGAAGGGCAGGCATGATGAAGGGGCCGGGGCTTGACCTGGAAGAATTTAAGGCCGGGAAGGAGGAAAAATCTTGTCTGCGATTTTAGAGGCGGAGACGCCGGACAAATACTTTTTGAGTGCGAAAGCCTGCTGGGGTATCCTGGAACGGGCACGGAAGCGCCAGAAGGAAGTCCCGCTGATCTTGAAAATAGCGCTGCTGGAACGGATAGCGGAGGACTGGCAGAAGAGCCAGACGGCCAGCTGACACTGGATTTCGGCAGGACGGCGGACAGGATATATATAAACGCAAAGAAAAGCGTCACACTGATGGGCAGGGCTGGCGGTGGCGGCGGGAAAACGGGGCTTTATCTCCTGCCCGTGTACACCATAGCCGGGAACGTCATAGGGCGGAGCGAAGAGAACGGCGGGAACCAGTTAGGGATTAACCAGGACACCGCCCCCACGCTGACAACGAATGACCGCCATGCCGTGGTATATGCGGCGGGTATGCTTCACAAGGCAGGCCCCAAAGCGGGAGGACTGGGCTACACGGAGGAAAAGACACCCACGCTTATGTCTGGGCAGCAGTCCGCCGTGGTGGTGGGATATACCCAGAACGGATATGCGGAATTTAAAGAGGGCGTGGGGACGCTGAAAAAGAGCCGTGGGGCAGCAGGCGGCGGCAGTGAAACCATAGTGGTGGAAGCCATAAAAAAGATTGCCCAAACGGTAAAATATCGGGTCCGCCGTCTGACACCGACAGAATGTGAACGCCTGGACGGGTTCCCGGACGGGTGGACCAGGTACGGGGCCAGCGGGAAAGAAATGTCCGACAATGCAAGGTATATGGCGCTGGGAAACAGCATTGCGGTTCCGTGCGCCGAAAGGGTTTTTGTAGGAATATGCAAGGCGGACAGGGAAAGGAGGGGCGCAGGTGGAGAAGGAAGACCAGGCACATGATATCAGGCCACGCTATAAAGGGGTATGTGAGGCTTGCCAGGGTGATCTGTATACATGCAAAATTATTGCCCAGGCGGCAGAGCCTTATATTCCGGGGCACGAAACCCGCCAGGACTGCGGATTTTCCCCGCAGCAGATTTTGAACCAGGGATTTGAGCGTGAGACGTGGGAAAACTTTATAGCGAAGATGAAGGGAGGCAGACAGAATGGGAACGGACATGAAAGGTTATGAGGTAGCATATAAAGGCCGGGTGTACCCCGCCCTGGAAATGCACATGATCTGGGAGAGCAGCAGGCGGCGGGAAGAGGGGGAAACCGGGTTTATGCCCGCCCCCACGTTTCTTGACGTACTTGTCATTAACGAGGACGGGGAACCCCGCCTTATCAATGACGAAACCCACATGTTCCGCTTTATGCGGATAAAGACAAAGGGGGAAGCCCATGAGCATGATTAACAGCACCATGAAAAAGATCGTCCCGGAATACGGATACATAAAAAAGGCCATGCCCCAGGTGAACGCCGGGCGGCAGAGGGAGAACAAAACCCCTGGGAATAAAAAGCCCCGTCTCTTGACGGAGCGGAGCCAGAACGAAGGAAAGCCGGTCCTGCGGAAAGGCGTGTCTGTAAACCAGGCCGCAAGGAAGCTGAACGCATATGAGGCCACGGGGCTGACCCCGCAGCAGGTTCTGGACTTGATGGAGAGGGAACGGAACCTGACCCGGAGGGTGGAAAAATTAGAGGGCTGGGAGTAGGTGGAGACAATGGCGGAGAGAGCGCAAAGGGACTGCATAGCCTGCCCGTTTTCCTGCCGTGACAGCATAGCCTGTCTGGCCTGCCCAGGGCAGCAGGCGGAAGGGGAAGAGGCCCAGGAACTGCGGGACATAGCGGAAGTGTTGAAGATCACGGCGAACACGGACGGCAATATAAAAAGATCAATGGAAGCCATTCTGCGGATTGCGGACCGGCTGGAAAGAGGGAAAGGACATGACAAAGGAGCAGGAAAGACAGTATAAGCCCAAAATAATACGGGGGAAGATCAATATACCATACAGGGATTGGAAGGGATACAGGGAAGAGTACCAGGGCCAGGGCTTCACGGTGAGCGATTACAAGAATATGCAGAAGGCTGATCAGTATTTCAACGGCCTGGAACTGTACCTGTCTTCCTGGGATTATGACCATCACAGCAGCTGGCACCTGTATAACTGGGATAAAAGCATTGACGAAAGGGTGAAGCTGGCCCTATACCATGCGGAGCAGTTCAGTCCCTTCCCCGCATACCGTGATGACTTTGAAGGGTTTTGCAAGGACTGGGAAACCGAACAGTATGAGCCGGGCGGCACATATACGTTTACCCATGACCAGGTTGAGGTTTTGGAGGTATTACAGGAAGAGGAAAACAATATTGACCATGAACGGGTCCAGAAGGCGGTAAGGCAGGCCAAAGAGGCACAATATCAGAAGCGGCGGCGGGAACGTGCCACAAAGAAGAAATACCGCCCCAAAAGGAGGAAATAGGGAAGATGGCAAAGAAGAAAAAGAAGCACCATAAACGGAAGGCGGGAGCGCCCCAGAAGGCTTTCCGGCAGCAGGCGGCACCCAGGCAGGGAAACAGCTGGCTGACCCAGCAGCTGGAACTGTTAAACAGGATACAGCCCAGAGTGGCGGAAGCGGTGGAGCGTGAGAAGCGGGCCAGACAGCGGCAGGCAGGACAGGAGGCGGAATAGTGCAGAAAGCGGCATTTATGGCAGTCTGCCCTTTTGAACTGGGGGACACCATCTTGAAAGACGGCATAAGAAAGACCGTCACGGACATATTGACGGTGCATAGCCTTAAGACTGGCCAGGTTGTCTTCCTGTATGAACTGGACAACAGCGGGCACCAGGAGCAGATCAGAGGCAAGGTGGAACGTGTGGGAGAAACGGCTTTCCGTGTTACGGAAGTATAAGAGTTGCACAAATATACTTCCGTAACTTTGTGCAAGACGCCTATTGAAAATATACTTCCGTAAGTATATAATTGAGGCATAACAAAAACAGACCACACGGAGGGAAAAGGAATGGAAAGAGTGAGTTTTGCGGAGTATGAGGCGGCAAAGTTAGAGATCATCAAGGGCAGGGAATACAAGGAGTATACCGACATGGACGAATACGGCAGGAACCATAAAACGTTCTGCTGTAAGGACGGGAACACGTTCTGGGAGATCACGGAAAACGGCGTAACGGAATTTTGGAGTACAAAGCACAGCGAAAGCCGCAAGTATGTTGCAGAGGCCCAGAAAGAGGAACCGAAGAACGCCGAAGAGCGGAAAAAGGTATATACCAGACTTTGCAAGTGGCTGTACTGGTTCGCTGATGAAATGTTCAACGAAGAGGAAAGAGGGGAGAAGGCCCAGGCGGAATTTGAAAAGGAGTGCAGGGAGAACCCCGGAAAGCAGGTTATGTACATTGACACCAGCACGAACAATGCCAGGGTCATGAAAACCTGCATGAAGGAAACCAGGGACGCTATTAACTTTATCAGAAACCCGGAAAACGATATAGAGGACTGGCAGCTGGCTGGTATCACCGCAATGCTGGACAAATGCAATGAAACGGGCACGGTCCCGTATGACATACCAACGGCAATTAAAGGGCTTTTGTGTATGCACATTCTCTGCGAAGGGAAGTAAACAAACAAAATAAAGCTGGGCTAACGGCAAAACGGGCAGAAAGGTGGTAACACATGAACGGAAAGGAAATGCGGGTTTTATCTGTAATCAACTTAAAAGGCGGGGTGGCGAAAACCGTTTCCAGCGTGGCTATTGCCTACATTCTGGCGGAAGTCTTCCACTTCCGGGTCCTGCTGGTGGACAATGACAAGCAGGGGGACGCTTCCCGTGGCTTGCGCCGCAGAAGCGAGGACGGCAGGGGCATTGCGGAGATCATGACCGCCCGCCGCCCGGAAATGGCGCAGCTGGTACAGCATACGGATTTTGAAAACCTGGACATTATCACTTCCAACATGAAACTGTTAAAGGCAAATTTGGAAGTGCTGCTGGACCAGTCCAGGGCGCAGCAGACCAGAATAGGGAAGGCGCTGGCAGCAGTGGCGGACCAGTATGATTTTTGTGTGATCGACAATGCGCCGGACATAAACATTTCCACCATAAATGCCCTTGCCTGTAGCAATGACGTGATCGTCCCCCTGGAAGTGGACGACAACACCACGGAAGGGCTGGCGGAACTGGCGGAGCAGATCGAAAGCACCAGGGAGGATTTAAACCCCGGCTTGACGTTCAGAGGCTGTTTTATCACTAAATTTGACACCAGAAACGAAGCACACGCCCAGGGGGCGGAGAAATTGAAAGCAGATGGGAAATACCCCATGTTTGATACAAAAATCAGAGCGTCAAGGAAGGTAAGCGAAAGCACATTTGCCAGGCTTCCGATTTTCTTATATTCCCGCCGGTCCGCCGCCTCTATGGACTATTTGGAACTGGTCAAGGAATATCTGAAAATGCTGGAAATGTGACCGATTTGGACACATAAAGGAGGGAAGGAAAGATGGCAAAAAAGACGGCAAAAAAGACGGGTTTTGATTTGCACCAGTTATTAAACGAGAGATCAAGGGCGGAGGCGAAAAACGGCCAGGAGAAGAAACAGGACGGCGGGCAGCAGGCGGAGAACATGGAACAGCTGACCCTGGACGTGTATGATCTGATACCGTCAAAAGAAAATTTCTACAGCACGGAAAACGTGGAGGATTTAAAGCGTTCCATCTCCCTGGTGGGCATATTACAGCCCCTACTGGTGAAGAGGGACGGGGACAAATACCGCATTAAGGCCGGGCACCGCCGCCGCCTGGCCTGCATGGCCCTGGCGGACGAAGGGCAGGAAAAGTTCCGCTTTGTGCCTTGCGTTATCCGCCAGGAGACGGAAGAGGAAAAGCAGGGGAACATAAACGCCATTCTGGACCGGCTGACGTTAATCTTTGCAAACGGCTTCCGGGAAAAGACGGACTGGGAGAAGATGGAAGAGGTATTGCAGACGGAAGCCCTGGTGGTGGAACTGCGGAAGGAAGTGAGCCTGGAAGGCCGGACCCGTGCCATACTGGCGGAGTTTACGGGGATAAAGGAAGCGCAGCTGGGGAGGTATAAGGCAATCAAGAATAACCTGTGCCCCCGGCTGATGGAAGAATTTAAGGCGGACAATATAGGCATTTCGGTGATCTATGAACTGTCCGGCCTGTCTGCCGAATACCAGGAAAGGGCCTGCGAACTGTACCAGGAAAACAACGGCCTGACGATCAGTGACGCCAAAGCGCTGAAAAGGCAGGAAGAGGACGCCCAGCAGATACCGGGGCAAATGGAGTTTGGGAAGCCGGAAGGAAAGCCGGAAGGGCAGCAGGCGTGGCAGGAGGGCCGGGAAGCCGTCCAGGAAGCCCAGGAAGCCGTCCAGGAGGGCCAGGAAGGCCGGGAAGAGGAAGAGGCCGAAGAGGAAACCACCCAGGAGGCAGAAGAGGCCCAGGAAGCCGTCCAGGAGGGCCAGGAAGCGCCGGAAAAGGAAGAGGCGGGGGAAAATACCCAGGAGCCGGAAAAAACCCAGGAAAAGCCCCAGGAGAGCCAGGGAAAAGTGGTGTATGTGGAGCGGCAGCAGGAAAAAGTGCATGGCTGTGCGTTCTGTCACCCCCACCACCACCGGGAAATCAGTACGGCGGAAGGAAATGTATTGCTGGCCTATGACCCCGAAAGCCATATGATACAGATAATCAGTAAAGTAACCGGGGACGTGGAAAGCATTGTCTTCCATTGCTGTCCAATGTGCGGCAGGAAACTGGAATAGGAGGCGGCGGAGATGGTAAAGGTGGAACATGAAAATTTCAGCGTGAAGCAGATTGCCCGTTCTGGGCAGTGCTTCCGCTTGAATGAGATTGAAACGGGAGTTTTTGAGGTGATCGCATACGGGAAGCGCCTGCACATAATCCAGGAAAAGGACAATGGGCCGGTGGCGCTGTGCTGTAGCAGGCAGGAATATGAAACCCTGTGGAAGCGGTATTTTGACCTTGAAACGAATTACCGCTATTACATAGACCATATAGACCCGGACGATCATTTTCTTTCCAGGGCGGTGCAGGCAGGGGGCGGAATACGGATACTGCGGCAGGAACTGTGGGAAACAATGGTAAGTTTCATTATATCCCAGAATAACAGCATACCCAGGATAAAGAAGAGCATAGAAAGCCTGTGCGTGTCATGCGGAATAGCCCATGGTGAATTATTTGAGGGCCGCCAGTGGTATGAGTTCCCCAGCCCGGAAAGCCTGCTGGACGAAGAGGCCATGGCCCCGGCAAAGCTGGGGTACAGGGCGAAGTACATAGCCAGCCTGGCCAGGAACGTGGTGGACGGGGTGGTTAATCTGGAAGACCTGGCGGCAATGGAGCCGGAAGAGGCCGGGAACTATCTGAAAAGCATATATGGAGTGGGCGCAAAGGTGGCGGCATGTATCCAGCTTTTTGCCCTTCACCAGCTGGACAGTTTCCCCATTGATACCTGGATAAAGCAGATCATAACGGCGGAATACAACGGAAAGTTTCCCGTGGAGATGTACAGTGGATTTGCGGGCGTTATCCAGCAGTACATTTTCTATTACGCCAGGAAAGGGCAGACAGATGAAAATTTGCAGGGAATGCAAAAAAAATAAAACACATTGCGAATTGTGCGGAAAGAGATTGAACGGCAAATGGACCATCATTAAAAACCGTATCAATGGAAATGAATTGACTATATGCAAAGAATGCGTGGAAAAGTTCGGATTTTAACAAGGTGATTTTACGGCATGGCTACTGGGGGCGGTAGTCATGCCTGTATGGCTTTAAGGTATCCGCCGTAAACCAAAACGGAGGAATGAGCAATGGCAGCAGAAATGAAAAAAAGCATGGTAATTGAGTTGCTGACCTTTTACCGCAATATTGACGGGGAAATCCGCCTGTATAAAGCCACGGTGGCTGATCTGGAAAATTACTATGAGCCAACGGGCGGCCAGAGCATGGACGGACAGCCCAGGGCGAAGTATAACGTATCCAGCCCGACAGAAAACACGGCGCTGAACCTGCCGGAAAGCCTGCGGGAGGATATAGAGTTTTACAATTCAAAAATCAATGTCCTGTACAGGCTGAAAACGGAAATCCTGCGGGAAGTTTCCTGCCTGGAACTGAAATTCAAGAGCATTATTACAGACTATTACCTGCACGGCCTTAAATGGGAGCAAGTTTCGGCACGGAACCATTATTCTGAACGGCAGTGTAAGAATATCCGCAATACAGCCGTGGAAAATCTGGCTGGCAAGTTTGAAAAGAACCCAGTTATTGCAGGTTTCAAATTAAAGGCATAAAGATTGCCCGCCATTGCCCGTTTTTTCTGCTATAATGGCAAGTGAAGCAAAGGTGGAAGCCTTTGAAGTCAAGCCCCCACAGAAATGACAGGCTTTGTGAACAATGTTTCCGAAGTCTGTCATTTTTACTATTTCCGCACACAAGGGGAGGTTGAAAGATTGAAAACAAACGAAAGGTGGTGATGGAGCCATGGGAAGACCACGGAACCCGAAGCGGGACGAAGCACGGAAAAAATACCTGGAAAGCGGCGGCCAGATCAGTACCAAAGACCTGGCGGCGGCAGCAGGCGTCCCGGAAAACCGTATAAGGAAATGGAAGTCACAAGACAAATGGAATGATGAATTAAAAAGCAAGCCCAAAAAAAGAGGGGGCCAGCCAGGGAACCAGAATGCTGCCGGAAAGACCCCCGCAAAAAACGGGAATAAAAATGCCGTAACCCACGGAGCGTTTGCACAGGTGGGCATAGAGGACATACCAGAGGACCAGGCGGAGGCAATCAAAAGCATGGAGCCTGGCGAAACTATGTTGCGAATGAATGAGGAATTACAGGGCCTGCTGGTGCGCAAGGTATATTTAACAGGGCTTTTAAACCAGTATACGGCCCCAGATAAGCAGGGGGAATATTATACGGACAAAATAGTCCATATGATTGTACCCATGTCTGTAGAGGATAAAGCCCAGGCAGAGGGAATGGGGGTGGACATAGGGCAGGCCACGGACCCGGAGGGCGGGAAAGAGTCCATGAAAACCGCCATGAAAACCGTCATAAAATCCAGCCCTTTTGACAGGGCTATGAAGGTGGAGGCTGAACTAAACAGATTGAATGGCCGTATCATCAAGCTGTTAGACAGCATGAGGGCGCAGGAGATGGAGGCCCGGCGCATTGAGTTGGAGAAGCTGAAATATGACCTTGCGAGACAGAAGGCAACGGGAGAATTTAACATTGACCCGGCGGACGGAGAAGACGGGGAGGAATAGGCCGCCCGCCGCCGGGGCAGTAGGTTCTTTCAGCGCCGGGACGGCCTGCGGGTACGGCGACGCCCAGGCCCGGCCTATCCGCAAAATGAAAAAAAACGCTTCCGGCTTCCGGGCGGCGAAAAAAGAAGGGGGTGTACGAAAAAATGAAGCTGTATACAGCCGCCGTGGTGGCAGAATGGCTTGACATATCGGAACGGCGGGTGCGGCAGTTGCGTGACCAGAAAGTCCTGGAAGAGGCCAGGCCGAAGCTGTACAGGTTGAAGGATTGCGTACACCGATATATTGACTTCCTGCGGAAGGACGGGACACCGGAAGGAGCCGTGGACTATAACCAGGAGCGGGCAAAGCTGGTGCGGACGAAGAGGGAGCGGCAGGAACTGGAATTGCAGCTGGAACGGCGGGAGGCCCTGGCCGCCAGCGAAGTGGAAGAGGTTATGACAGACATGCTTTTGCGTTTCCGGCAGCGGGTGCGGGCAATCCCGGTGAAGCTGGCCCCGGTGCTGGCAATGGAGACGGACCAGACAGAAATTTTTATGGCGTTGAAGCAGGCAACGGACGAAGCGCTGGAAGAACTGGCGGATTTCGACAATGCTTTTTCTGCCGTGGAAGAGGGTGGAGAAGATGGAGAAACACAGTAAAGCGATATTCAAGCGGATATTTGCGAAGCTAAAGCCGCCGCCGGAAATGGCAATGTCGGACTGGGCTGATCAGTACAGGAGGCTTTCCCAGGGCGCTTCCGCCGAACCTGGAAGATGGAGAACCGAAAAAGTCCCACATCAGAAAGAGATCATGGACACCATATCAGACATTAAGGTAAAAAAAACCGTGGTCATGTCCTCTGCCCAGATCGGGAAGACGGAAGGGGCGGTACTGAATACAATCGGGTACTTTATGCACTATGACCCCGCCCCCGTGCTGATTATGCAGCCCACAATCCAGATGGCGGAGTCCTTTTCAAAAGACCGCCTGTCCAAAATGCTACAGGATACCCCGGCATTGTCCGGCCTGGTGAATGAAAAGGGCAGGAACACGGGAAACACAATCCTGGAAAAGATATTCCCAGGCGGGCACATCACCATGGTGGGAGCCAACAGCCCTTCTTCCCTGGCTTCCCGCCCCATACAGATACTGCTGGCGGACGAAGTGGACAGATACCCGGCCACGGCAGGCAAAGAGGGGGACCCCCTTTTCCTGGCGTCGGAACGTCTGACCACGTTCTGGAACAGCAAGGAAGTATATGTGTCCACCCCGACAATTAAAGACGCTTCCCGGATTGAGATTGAATATCAACATAGTTCGCAGGGGGAATGGAACGTGCCGTGCCCGGAATGCGGGGAATTGCAGCCCCTGGAATGGTCCGGCGTGGTATTTGACAAAGATGATCTGGACAATATACAGTATTGTTGCGCAAAATGCGGGGTCATATCCCCGGAAGCGGCCTGGAAAAAATGCTTTAAGGACGGGGAATATATCCATGCGGACCCGGACAACCCGGTGAGGGGGTTCCATCTCAATGCCCTGGGTTCCACGCTGGCGCAGTGGAAAGACATAGTAAGTAAATTCCTGCTGGCCAATGAGGAAAAGAAAAAGGGCAATATAGAACCCATGAAGTCCTGGACCAACACGAAAATGGGGCAGACCTGGGAAGAGGAAGGCACCCAGGTGAATGACGAAGAACTATTGAAGCGCCGGGAACGCTATAACTGCGAAGTCCCGCCGGAGGTGCTTTATCTGACTGCCGGGGTGGATACGCAAGATGACCGTTTTGAAATTGAGGTGGTGGGCTGGGGGCCGGAATATGAGAACTGGGGCATACAGTACACTGCACTGTACGGGGACAACAGCAATATGCGGAACCAGGTATGGGCTGATCTGGACGCCTTCCTGGGGCAGACCTGGCAGAAGCCGGACGGCACAAAGCTGAAAATCATATGCACCTGCATAGACAGCGGCGGGCACCGCACAAACCAGGTATACAAATTCTGCAAGCCCAGGTTTAACCGCCGTATCTTTGCGATTAAGGGCAGCAATGACAGTGCGGCGGCCTATATCCAGAAGCCCACGAAGAACAACAGAGAGCAGGCGTATCTTTTCACCCTGGGGGTGGATACCGGGAAAAGCCTGCTGTTACAGCGCCTACAGGTAGAGCAGGAGGGGCCGGGGTTCTGTCATTTCCCCAAAGAAGAGGAAAAAGGGTACAATGAAGACTATTTTAAGGGGCTGACGGCAGAAAAGCAGGTACTTGTATATAAGATGGGCCGCCCGTTCTTTGAGTGGCGCATAAAGGACAGTGCCCACAAAAGAAATGAAGCCCTGGACTGCCGCAATTATGCTTCCGCAGCGATTGAGATAGCGGGCGTGCCGCTGAAAGCGCCGGAAGCGCCGAAACAGCAAACAGCGCCCCCGAAAAGGAAGAGGGGCAGAAGAACAAGCGGAGGTATTTTATAATGGCAATCACATTATCTATAGCAAAGACACACCTTGACGCATGGCTGGAAGCGGAACTGGCCTGCACAACGAACCAGTCATACACGATAGGCAGCAGGACACTGACAAGGGCAGACCTGGCGGAAATCCGGGAGACAATCCGATACTGGCAGGGCATGGTCACAAAGCTGGAAAATAAGGCGAAGCACGGCAGCAGGAATGCCGCATACAGGATTGTGCCCCGTGACTTGTAAAATTTGTTGAAATCTGCTGAAAATATGTTAAAATAATTCTGTTACCGCCCCTAGACAGGTAAGGAAAGGGGGTGAACTGCATGGAAGTGTTCGTTGCGTTTATTGTCGCTGTTGCGGCTGGTGTAGCCTGCCACTACATCATCAAATGGTTAGACGGTGACAAA
>OFHO01000391.1_pt1 | contig 41843 bp, 40 predicted proteins | sample 1521531 | NCBI WGS metagenome assembly OFHO01 (sample SAMEA3504124, study PRJEB24116) | mouse gut metagenome | biome: mouse gut; feature: mouse-associated habitat; material: faeces | place: Denmark | collected 2011
CAAAAACATCCCGGTGGGATGTTTTTGAGACCGCAAAAAGCTGCGCAATTTGGGCTCCCCTTTTCACGAGGAGCTGATTCTTCGTCCGAAAAGGAAAAATCTTGCAAAAGACCCTCCCCCTACAATACAGACAGCGGGAAGCCCAATTCCCGTTGGAACGCCGCGGCCCAGTCCGGGGTGCGGTAAAAGAAGATACACCCCTGGTACCCGTCGGGGGTATAATAGAGGCGCTTCCCTGTGCCGCTCTCCTGAATAATTTGCCCCAAATCCCGTGCAAACTGCATGTTGAACCAGTCGCCTTGCTCCTCCACCTCCAGGGAATGGGACGCTTCGTTCCAGTTGAAAGAAACCCTTCGCATTCCGGCTCCACTCCGCTGGTCCACGCCGCTTAGGTCCTCCTGGATGTTTTGGAAAGCCAGTTCCTCCTCGTTCAGGGCAGAGATTCCCCGGAGGAAATTGGTGTACATTTCATCCAAGCCGCTTACCTCCGCGTCAAAGGCGTAGACGCCGTTTGTGGAAGGGCTCCATTTTAGGGTGCTGAAATCGGTGGTTCCGCTGCCCAGGAGGGATAGCAAGCTGGTGGTGCGGTAGAAAAACTCCTCGGAAGGGAGACGGCGGCAGTTATCTGCCACCTCTTCCACCAGTGCTTCGGTGATGCCCCCAATCCCAAGGGCCTTGAGGCTTTCGGCAATCTGCCCAAGGGAACCTTTTTCCGGATTCATCCTTTCGCTCACCTCTCCTTTTTTTCAAATATCTATTGGGATGCAAACAGCCGGGGGAAGGAGCGGGTGCCAGCCCATCTCCCGCCCCCGGCACAGCCGGTTTTAATTTCCGTCTTCAGATAGGGAGAGCCCGGTGGCCTCCTGGAAAGCCGCTGCCCGCTGGGGGCTGCGGTAGAAGGCGGCGCCTCCCCTCCGGTGGTATAGCTTTACCGGTGGAGCAGCTCATCCACCTCCAGGATGGAGAGGATGTAAATTTTAATGGCGTCCAGCAGTTCGTCGATAATCACCGCTTCATCCGGCTCGTGGGCCTTGCCGTGGCCCTCCGGCAGACCGGTGGGGGTGTCGGTCTCCATGCCGAAGCCCACCGCGTTCTGGAGATGCCGGGCGTAGGTGCCGCCGCCGATGACATAGGGGGTGGCGTCCTTGCCGGTGACCTCGTGGTAGATGCGGCAAAGCTCCTTCACCTTGGGGTCATCGGCAGGGAGGTACATGGGGACGCTGTCGCTGATGGACCGAAGCTCCCAGCCGGGAGCAAAGGCCTTTTCCAGCCCGGCGGTCACCAGCTCCCCCTTGTGGGTGACGGAATAGCGGATGTTGTACCCCATCACCAGGCGGCCCTCTTCGGTGTGGGCCAGGCCGCTGATGCAGGTGAGGCGGCCGGAGGGCTCGTCGGTGAAGGCGATGCCCAGGTGCTCCCCGTAGCAGTCCTCAATGGTATCCGCAGCGAAGGCGCAGATGGCCCGGTCGCTCTCCCCCAGCCCCTCCAGGGTGGAGAGGAACCGCAGCAGCTTTTTGATGGCGTTGTCCCCGGCCTGGGGGCGGGCGGCGTGGGCGGTGCGCCCGGCGGCGGAGACGATGAGCCCCTCCGGGCCCTCGGCCACGGTGATGCCGGTGGTCTTCTCCGCGGTGGCCTTCACCTCCGCCAGAAGGGCGGCCTCCGGGGGAAGCACCGCCTGGGCAGAATCCGGCACCACATTGCTGGCTACCCCGCCGGAAAGCTCCTTCACCCGGCTCCAGGGGGTCTTGCACACCGCCTGGAAGGAATAGATGCCCTTTTCCCCGTGGCAGACGGGGAAGTCGGTATCCGGCACGATGGAGAAGTCTGGCATGGGCTGCTCCTCCACAAAGTGCTCAATATCCTGCATCCCCGTCTCCTCGCTGCACCCGAAGAAGAGGGAGAGCTTGCTGCGCAGGGGGAGGCCCAGCTCCCGGAAAGCCTTCATCACGTACATGGAGACCACGGCGGCGTTTTTATTGTCGGTGACCCCGCGGCCGATGAGCAGGCCGTCCTTCTCGATGGGGTCGAAGGGGTCGTGGGCCCAGTTGTTCCCCACCGGCACCACGTCCAGGTGGGAGAAGAGGCCGATGGTCTTGTCCCCCTCCCCGCACTGGGCCAGGCCGTACCAGTAGCCGCAGTTCTGGGTGGCAAGACCGTGGCCCTGGGCCAGCTCCAGGGCCTTATCCAGCACCTGGGCGCAGCCCTTGCCAAAGGGCATCCCGTCCGCCCCAAAATGGCTGATGCTGGGGATGCGCACCAGCGTCTTCAGGTCCTCCACCACCCCCTGGCGGCTTTGGAGGGCGTATTCCTCAATGCGTGCCTGCAGTTCCTTCGAGACCATAATTCCAGCAGCTCCTTTCGATTATCGCGGAAATTTTTACCCCTCCAGTTTACTATGAATGGGGGAAGAAATCAAGGCGGCCAGCGACTTTTTCCCATTTGGAGGATTTTTCCCTCTGTTCACAATTTCTCTATTGTTTTTCCGGCGCAAATGGGTATAATAGAAAAACAAAGTAAATGTATACCAAGGAGGTAGTATTTTATGCCCGCAGTACATCTGGACGAAAAAAACTTTGACCGGCTGGTGATGGAGGAAAAGACCACGGCGCTGGTGGACTTTTGGTCCCCCCGGTGCGGCCCCTGCCGGATGCTGGCCCCCATCCTGGAGCAGGTGGCGGAGGAGGTCCCGGAGGGGACGCTGGTAGCCAAGGTGAACACCGATGAGGAGGAGGGGCTGGCGGCCCGGTACGGCATCATGTATATCCCCACCATCATTTCCTTCCGGGACGGCCAGGAGGTGCGCCGCTTCACCGGCCTCACCACCAAGGAGGCCCTTCTGGATCTCCTGAAGTGATTTTCCCCCAAAAAAGCGCATACTTTAAGCTCCCTGCCGAATACTAGCAGGGAGCTTTTTTTATCCATCCCAAAGGTGGTGTGCGCTGTGTTTTCCCTCCTGTTTTTTGCCGGTCCCCCCCAGTGCCGCCTGGAGGAATCCCTCCGGCGGCTGCCTCCGGAGAGGTTTTACCTTCTGGCCCCCGGCGATGGGCCGCTGTTCCCCCAAAGCACCATCGCCGTCTTCAGCGACCTGCTGGAGCATCCCCCGGAGGCCGTTTTGGGGCTGCCCCAGGGCTGTCCCGCCATCCTTTCCGGGCAGAACGAAGCCGCCGCCCTCTTTGCCCGGCGGGAGGGGCTGGTGCCGGTGGACTGCGGCCTTTCCCTCCGGGATACCCTCACCCTTTCCAGCGTCACCGAGACCAGCGCGGTGATTTCCCTCCAGCGGCCGGTGGCCCGGCTGGACGGGAGCCTGGTGGAGCCGGTGGAATTCCCCCTGCGCCTGGGGAAGAGATGGAGCCCCTATCATCTGCTGTGCTGCGGCGGGGCGCTGCTGCTGGCGGGGGGCCCCAAGGCCCTGGAGGAAAGCGATATTTTTTAGCCTGTAAGGGCGCTCCCCTTCTGGGGAAGGACCCCCTCGTGGGCCAGGAGCCACTGCTTTTTTTCCACCCCTCCAGCGTAGCCGGTGAGGCTGCCGCCGCTGCCCATTACCCGGTGGCAGGGGATGAGGATGGAGATGGGGTTGTGGGCCACAGCGCCCCCCACCGCCTGGGGGGACATGGAGCTTCGCCCCAGCTTGGCGGCGGCTTTTTTGGCAAGGCCGCCATAGGTGGTTACCTGCCCATAGGGAATATCCAGCAGCAGCCCCCAAACCAGCCGGCGGAAGGCCCCGCCTTCCGGGGCCAGGGGCAGCTCCAGGGGGGCGGGCTGCTCCCCTGCAAAATACCGCTCCAGCCACTGCTTTGCCTGGGCGAAAAGGGGGAGATCCTCCCGGCGGGGGGCGTCCGCCACACCGCCGCCAAAGTACTTTTGACCCTCCAGCCACAGGCCGGTGAGCCGCTCCCCGTCGCTGGCCAGGGTCAAATTCCCCAAGGGGGAGCGGTATTCGCTCCGGTACTGCATCGCCATTGCCTCCTTTTTCTATTTACCTGGCAGCCCCAAAGGCCGCCGGGCTTTTTCTATTTCTGCCGGCAGAAGTGCTCCTGCCAGCGGGCCAGGTCCTGTTGGAACCGCTTGGTGTCCGCCAGCCAGTCCAGCCAGCGGCGGTAAAACTCCTCAAAGCAATAGGCTTCCAGAAGGTAGCCGCCTTCGTTATCGGTGGTGAAGACCCGCCCCCGGTGCTCCCCGCCCAGGGCGATGCCGTAGTCCCATTGGCAGCCGCGGGCCCCCAGCTCCAAGAATCCGTCGGTGCTCCAGCGGCTGTCATCGTCCTCGTCCTCCGGCAGCTCGAAAATATAGTACCGCTCCGGGTGCCGGGCGTAATGTTCCGGGTTGCCGGTGGCGGAATGGGTCCGCTCCTCCGGTGTCATGGGCCGCACCAAAAAGGGCCGCGCCAGACTGCGGTGGTAGTTCTGGCGGCAGCGCTCCGCAAAGGCGGGGGAGGCGGCGTTTTGAGGCGGGCCCCCCCACTGCCAGAAGTCCCGGAAGGGGTCGATTCCGTAATCCGGCCCCGCCCCGCCATCCCCCACCTGGGTGATGAACCGCCGGTAATCCTCCGGCAGGGTAAGGCCGCATTTCTCCTCCGCCTCCCGGACGAAGGACTCCGGAACCGGGGGGTTCAAACTGTACCGATGGCGTTTTGCACCGAACATCTCACAGTTTTTATCCACCCTGTGGGCCTGCTCCAGTATTTTGATGACATTTTCCCGTTTAAGCAGGGTAAACCCCTCCCCTCTTGTTGTAGTGTTCTTTAGTTTACCATATCCCGGAGACGGTTACAAGCCGGGGAGACAGACAGCGGTTCCCCCGCACCCATTCCCCGCCCCGGCATAGAATGAGGGTGACGGCGGGACCATCCCGCCTAAGAGCCCATTCAAAGTCTCCGCGCACGCCGCCTGAACGGCCCCTTTTCCGCCCTGCTGCGTTACTGCGCCCGCACTGCGCCCGCAGGCGCGTTTCGAGGCCAACCGAGCGAAGCGAGGCTCTTAGGCTGAGATGGCGCGTCCAGGTGTAGCCCCATTAGGGCTGGCATACTTGGAGATCTTGCATGGGCTCTGGGAAAACGAGGTGATACATTTGGACCTGCTGCGTGTGCAGGACATTACGGAAAGCTATCAGGCGGAGAACGGAGAAATCTTCGCCCTGGACCATATCTGTTTTTCCATGGAGAAGGGGGAGTTCCTAAGCATTGTAGGCCCCAGCGGCTGCGGAAAATCCACCCTTCTTTCTATCATCGCCGGGCTGCTGCCCCCCTCTTCCGGCACCGTCCTTCTGGACGGGCAGGAGGTACACGGGGTGGACCCCCGCATCGGTTATATGCTCCAGAAGGATAACCTCCTGGAGTGGCGCAGCATTTGGAGGAACGTCCTCTTTGGCCTGGAGGTCCGCCGCCAGGTGAATGAGGAGACCACCGCCCGCGCCAAAGGGCTGCTGCAAAGCTACGGCCTGTGGGAGTTCCGGGAAAAGTACCCCAGCCAGCTTTCCGGCGGGATGCGCCAGCGGGCGGCCCTCATCCGCACCCTGGCCACCAGCCCGGAGATTCTGCTGCTGGACGAGGCCTTTTCCGCCTTGGATTACCAGACCCGCCTGACAGTGACCGATGATGTGTACCGCATCCTGAAAAAAGAGCAAATCACCACCATTATGGTGACCCACGACATCCCGGAGAGCATCTCTATGGGGGATCGGGTGCTGATTCTTACCAGCCGCCCCGCCCAGGTGCGGGAGCTTTTGGAGATCGACTTCGGCCCGGAGCGCACTCCCCTCACCTGCCGGGGGGACCCCCGGTTCAGCCGGTATTTCGACCACATCTGGAAGGAGCTGAAAAGCGATGGATAGGAAGAAAAGGGAGGCGCCAAAGGGCCTCTCCCCAGAGCGGGCGGCCTACCTGCGCCGGAAAAAGACCCGCCGCCGCTGGGTCCTTTGCTGCCAGTGGGGGATTTTGCTGCTGCTGGTGGCCCTTTGGGAGATTTTGGCCAGCCTAGGGGTTATTGACAGCTTTATCCTCAGCCAGCCCAGCCGCATCTGGCGCACCTGGATCACCCTCTTTTTGGAGGGGGAGCTGTGGCTTCACCTGTGGGTGACGGTGTACGAGACGCTGGTGGGCTTCCTTTTGGGGGTGCTGCTGGGGGTGGGCCTTGCCATCCTCCTGTGGTGGAGCGACTTTGTGTCCAAGGTGAGCGAGCCCTATTTGGTGGTCCTCAACAGCCTGCCAAAAATCGCCCTGGGGCCGGTTATTATCATCGTTGTGGGGGCGGGGACCGAGGCCATCATCTTTATGGCGCTGGCTATCTCCCTTATTGTCACTGTTTTGGAGATGCTGGGGGGCTTCCGCCGCACCGACCGGGACGCCATCCGCATGGCCGCCACCTTTGGGGCTACCAAAAGCCAGATTTTCCGGAAGATTGTCCTGCCCAGCAACATCGGCACCCTCTTCGGCTCCCTGAAGATTAACATCGGCCTTTCCCTGGTGGGGGTGATTGCCGGGGAGTTTTTGGTCTCCAAGGCGGGGCTGGGGTATCTCATTGTTTACGGCGGGCAGGTGTTTAAGCTGGACCTGGTGATGGCGAGCGTCATCATCCTCTCGGCGGTGGCGGCCCTGATGTATCAGGGAGTTGTCCTTCTCCAGCGGCTGGTGATGAAGCATAAATATTGAAGGAGGAAATCTGTATGAAACGTATTCTGAGCATCTTCCTTTCCGCCGCCCTGCTGGCCCTGGCGTTGGCAGGCTGCGGCGGAGGAACCCAAAAGGAGAAGGATAAGGTCCGCCTCTGCGAGGTGACCCATTCCGTCTTTTACGCCCCCCAGTACGCTGCCATCCACCTGGGGTTCTTCGAGGAGGAGGGCATCGAGGTGGAGCTTTCCAACGGCGGCGGGGCGGATAAGGTGATGGCCGCCGTCCTTTCGGACAACATCGAAATCGGCTTTGCCGGGCCGGAGGCCTCTATCTACGTCTACAACGAGGGCAAGGAGGACTACACCCAGGTCTTCGCCCAGCTCACCCAGCGGGACGGCTCCTTCCTTATGGCCAGGGAGCCGGACCCGGATTTCTCCTGGGAGAAGCTGCGGGGCAAGCAGATCCTCTCCGGCCGCAAGGGGGGCGTCCCCTACATGGCCCTGGAATACGTCATCCGCCAAAACGGCATGGACCCGGCAAAGGACCTGGTGATGGACGATTCGGTGCAGTTTTCCCTCATGACCGGGGCCTTTACAGGGGGCAACGGGGATTACGCCACCTGCTTTGAGCCCACCGCCTCCATGGTGGAGGAGGAGGGGAAGGGGTACATCGTGGCCTCGGTGGGGGAGGCCGCCGGAGAAATCCCCTATACCGCCTATTTTGCCAAGAAGAGCTACATCGAAAAAAACAGCGACCTGATTCAGCGCTTTACCCGCGCGGTCTATAAGGGACAGCAGTGGGTGGCGGAGCACACCGCCGCCGAGGTGGCCCAGGCCATCGCCCCCTCCTTCCCGGACACCGGCGAGGAGCTGCTGGCCACCGTCCTCCAGCGGTACAAGGACATCGGCGTCTGGAACACCGACCCGGTGATGAGCGAGGCCGCCTTCGAGCGCCTCCAGATGGTGATGCAGCAGGCCGGGGAGCTGGCAAAGCCCGCCCCCTATGAGCAGGTGGTGAACAACACCTTTGCCCAGGCGGTAAAGGAATAATTTCTCCAAAGATTTGGGCGCCTGGCTTCTTGCATCCTGGGGAAAAATATGGTATCCTCAATGGAGATACCAGTATTGGTATTATTGAGAATAGAAAAGGAGTGTTTCCCCATGCAGAAGATTGATACCAAGAACGCCCCCGGCGCCATCGGCCCCTACTCCCAGGGCTTTGTTGTGGGTGACTTCGTCTTTACCTCCGGCCAGATTCCTGTGGACCCCGCCACCGGCAACGCCCCGGAGGGCATCGCCGCCCAGGCGGAGCAGAGCTGCAAGAATGTGGCCGCCATCCTGGAGGCCGCCGGCAGCAGCCTGGAGAAGGTCATCAAGACCACCTGCTTCCTGGCGGATATGGGCGATTTCGCCGCCTTCAACGAGGTGTACGCCAAGTACTTCACCGGCAAGCCTGCCCGCAGCTGCGTGGCTGTCAAGACCCTGCCCAAGAACCTCCTCTGTGAGATTGAGGCCATTGCGGAGAAATAAGCAGACTTTTTGAGAGAAGAAAAACCGGCAGGTCCTTTTGAGACCCGCCGGTTTTTTTGTTGCCCTCACCCCAGAAGGGCGTAGAGAAAGCGGATAAGGAAGGGCACCGCCGCCGAGCAGAGCACCCCGTTCACCACCGCCAGCACTACGATTTCCTCCCCGGTGCAGCGGATAAGGACCGCCAGGGTGGTGTCCTCGCTGGTGGCTCCCGCCGGGGCGATGGCGGTGTAGTGGTTCAGGTGGGCGGCGATCCAGGGAATCACCAAAAAGGAAAGCATCTCCCGCAGGAGATTGGCCAGGAAGGCCACCGCCCCCGCCTCCGGCCCCGCCAGGCCGGTGAGAAGGATGCCCGCCAGGCTGTACCATCCCATGCCGCTGGTGATGCAGACGCTTTCCGCCAGCGGCCGCCCGGTGAGGAAGGCGCAGAGGAACCCCGCAGCCACCGAGGCCCCGGTGATGGCGGCGGGAAGGAGCAGCACCCGCAGGCGGTAGCTTCCCACCTTCCGGAAGACGTCCTTCCCCAGCCCCACGCTGATGCCCACCAGAAACATCAAAAGGTAGAGCATTCCCGCCGAATTGCCGGTGAAAAAGCGGGCGGTTTCCCCGGAAAAGAGCCACAGCCCGCAGGCTATCCCCGCCCCCAGGCAGGTCAGTGCAAGGAGCGCCATGGCTTATTCCTCCTCCCGTTTTTCCAGGAAACGGCGGCTAAGGGGCCAGACCACCGCCACCGAGAGGAGCGCCGGCGCCAGGGCGAAAACCAGGCTGTCCAGCCCCAGGCTCCCCAGCTCTTCCAAAAAGCCGGGACGGCTCCCCAGGCTCACCCCCATGGTGAAGATAAGCAGGCCGGTGAGCAGCAGCTGAAAGCGGCCGTTCCACTTTTTGAGCCCCGCCGGGAAGACGGTGGCCCCCACCGCCACCCCCGCGCACATAATCAGGATCGTTTCCATTCTGTCACTCCATTTGTTTTCGCAGAAAACCGCCCCTCCCCGCAGGAAGGGGCGGCGCTGTCTGTGAGATTTTTGGTCACGGGGCGCTGTAAAACGCCTCCATGGCCTTATAGGTCATGTAAAGGTCGGCCTTGGAGACAACCTCGAAGGGGGCGTGCATGGAAAGCACCGGCACGCCGATGTCCACCGTGTCCACATTGAACTGGGAGACGAACATGGCCACCGTGCCGCCGCCCCCCTGGTCCACCTTGCCCAGCTCGCCGGTCTGCCAGGTGACGTTGGCCCGCTCCAGGATTCCCCCCACAAAGGCCATAAACTCCGCCGAGGCGTCGTTGGTGGAGGATTTTCCCCTGGCGCCGGTGTATTTGGTGAGAACAGGACCGTACCCCAGGTAGGCGCAGTTGTGCTTTTCGGCAACCTCCGGCCAGGCGGGGTCGTAGGCGGCGTTGACGTCGGCGGAAAGGCAGGCGGAGGCCCGCAGCACATGGCGCAGCTCCTTCCCCCCGGCCTGGGCCAGGTCGGCGATGAAATCCACCAGAAAGTGGGAATTCAGGCCGGTGACGCCGTTGCTCCCCGTCTCCTCCTTATCGGCAAAGACGGTGACGGTGGTGTGGGCGGGGGCTTTGACGGTGATTTCGGCCATCAGCTGGGCGTAGGCGCAGACCCGGTCGTCGTGGCCGTAGGCCCCAACCATCCCCCGGTCCAGCCCCAGATCCTTGGCGGGGAAGGCGGGGACGGCGCAAAGCTCCGCCGATTGAAAGTCTTTTTCGGTAATGCCGTATTTGCCGGCCAGCAGGCTCATGATGTTCAGCTTGGCGCGCTCGCTCACCTTTTCGTCCGGGTACAATTCGCATCCCAGAAGGATGTTCAGCTGCTCCCCCTTGATCCCCTCGGACATGGTCTTCTTCATCTGGTCGCTCCCCAGGTGGGGCAGCAGATCGGTGACGCAGAAGACCGGGTCATCAGGGTCCTCGCCGATGGTGACGGTGACGGTGGTGCCGTCCCGCTTCGCCACCACGCCGTGGAGGGAAAGGGGAATGGCGGTCCACTGGTATTTCTTGATGCCGCCGTAGTAGTGGGTTTTGAAGTAGCACAGCTCCTGCTCCTCCACCAGGGGGTTGGGCTTCAGGTCCAGGCGGGGGCTGTCGATGTGGGCGGCCTCGATGCGCACCCCCTCCCCGATATCCAGGGTGCCGATGGTGCTGGCGATGAGGGCCTTGCCCCGGTTGTTGAGGTACACCTTGGCCCCGGCGGGGTACTTTGTGCCGGGGACGAAGGGGGTATACCCCGCCTTCTCCAGCAGCTCCACAATAGTGGAGACCGCCTCCCGCTCCGTTTTGGCATGGTCCAGGAAGCGCTTATAGGGGACGCTGAAATTTTCCGCCTCCGCCTTTTCCTCCGGGCTCAGTACCTCCGAAAGATTCTTGGGCTGGTAGAAGAGCTTTTCCCGCAGCTCTTCGCCTTTGGTTTTCTCGCTCATAGCAAAATCCTCCTTATTTCTCGCCGGCGTTTACCTGCAGGCAGGGGTAGAGCCGGTTATAGAGGTCCCGTGTTGCCAGGACCTTTTTTACATACATATCGGTATCCCGGTAGGGGATGGAATCCAGGGTAGCCCCATCCTGGGAGCAGTCCTCGTCCCCCAGCCACCGGGAGACGCTCCCCCGCCCGGCGTGGTAGGCGGCCAGGGCGGTATCCTCCCGGCCAAATTCCCGCACCAAAAGGCCCAGGTTGGCGCAGCCGTACCGGATGTTCGCGTCGGGGTCATAGAGCAGATCGGAGCCGGCGGCCCCCTCCTCCCCCAGGCGGTAGCGCACCCATTGGAAGGTGTCCGGGGTCAGCTGCATCAGCCCGCGGGCGTCCACCGAGGAGCGGGCGGTGGAGGAAAAGCTGCTCTCGCTGCGGATGACCGCATACACCAGGGCAGGCTCCAGGCCGTTTTGGGCGGCCTCCCGTTCCACCGCCTCCTGGTAGCCCAGGGGGTAGGCGGCGCGGTAAAACTGTCCAAATCCCAAAAAGATGAGGGCCAGGCACCCCAGCAGCACGCTGGGGAGAAAGAGGACGTTCCAAATCTTCTTCAATACAAAACCTCGCTTCACGGATGCAATTCTTTGGCGAAAAACAGTTCCGCCGGCTGCGCGTATCCAGGGGCGCGAAGAAACAGCGCCCCCGCGTCCTGATAGCCCAGCTTGCGGTAAAAATGCTGGGCGGATTCATCCGCACCTCCTACAGCCCCAGCTTGTTTTGGAGTTCCAGCACCGCCAGGCGGAGGGCGGAGGTATCGCCGATGTTGCGGATAATGTGGTCCGCCCGCTTCTCGTAGTAGGCGTCCCCCGGCTGGCTGGACATTCGGGCCTTGGCCTCCTCTATGGTGAGGCCGTCCCGCTCCATGATGCGCAGCAGCCGCCCCGCCTCCGGGGCCAGCACCGCCACCACCCGCTGGCAAAGGATATTGGCCCCGCTTTGGTAGAGGGTAGGGGCGTCCAAAAACACCGCCCGGTCCCCGGCCACCTCCCGCCGGTGAATCTGCTGCAAAATGTGGGCCAGGATATAGGGGTAGATGATTTTCTCCATCTTCCGCAGCTTCTCCCGGTCGGAAAAAACGATTCCCGCCAGCTTCCGGCGGTTCAGCTCCCCGTCCTTATCCAGGATGGCGGAGGAAAACTCCACCGCCAGGTCCAGCAGGCAATGCTCCCCCCGGCGCACCACCTGGCGGGCCACCTGGTCACAATCAATAATACTGATGCGCTCCCAGTCCCCCAACAAACGGCAGACAACCGATTTCCCCGCGCCGGTGGGGCCTGTGATGCCAACGACCATCATATTGGTACGCTTCCCTTTCCTTTCGCTCCGTTTCTGTTTTATTCCCCCGCGCCGGAGAGCTCCACCACCCGGAAGGCCGCCGCCCGCGCCAAGCGGTTGTAGACCGCCAGGCCGACGCCGTCCCGTTGGGGACTGTGGACAAAGATTCGCTTCGCCTCCAGCCGGTCCAGCTCCCGTAGCAGAAGGAAGAGCTTTTGGGCCTGGGCGGCGTGATCCGCCTTCCTCCCGTAAGAGCGGGCGGGGACAGTCTCCAGGGGCAGATCCTCCTCAAAGCAGATGGCCCAGTCCCCCGGCTGGGCGTGCTCCCGCAGCCAGGCCCGGTAGGGGAGCGTGCCCCCCTCCAGCAGAATCACCTCCGCCGCCGGGGCGTAGTGCTTATACTTCATGCCGGGGGAGAGGGCCTTTTCCCCCGCTTCCAGCTGCTCCAGCACCCCCCGGTCCACCAGGACCTCCCCCAGGGTTTCCCGCAGCTGCTCCAGGGTGACGGCGCCGGGGCGCAGAAGGCGGGGGAGGATTTTTCCGTCCATATCCCGCTGGCAGAGGGAGAGGACGGTGGATTCCACCCCCACCTGGCAGTCCGCCGATTGGAGGATGGCCTCCACCCGGCCCATAAGGTCATCGGCGCAGTGCTGCCAGGTGGTGGGGCTGGGGCTGCCGGAGCGGTTGGCGGAAGGGGCCGCCAGGGGCACCCCCGCCGCCCGTATCACCGCCAGGGCAACCGGATTTTCCGGCATCCGCACCGCCACCGTGGGAAGCCCCCCGGAGGTGCTGTCCGGCACCAGGGGGGATTTGGGCAGAATGATGGTCAGCGGCCCTGGCCAGTATCTTTTTGCCAGGACTAGGGCCTCCTCCGGCAGCTCCGCCACCAGGGGGGACCACTCCGCCAGCTCCGCAATGTGGACGATAAGGGGGTTATCCGAGGGGCGGCCCTTGGCGGCGTATATCTTCTTTGTGGCCTCCGGGTCCAGGGCGTTGCCCGCCAGGCCGTACACCGTTTCGGTGGGGATGGCGGCAATACCCCCTTCCCGCAATATCCTCCCCGCCAGGGCGATGGTTTCCCCATCCTCCACCGGGTTAAAGGCGGGGAGAAGCAGGGTTTCCTTTTCCATCAAGACGACTCCCCCTGGGCCCGGAGCTTCTCCGCCTGGTCGGCGGTGATAAGGGCGCCGGTGATTTCCTCCAGGTCCCCGTCCATCACCGCGTCGATTTTATACAGCGTCAGGCCGATGCGGTGGTCGGTGACCCGGCCCTGGGGGAAGTTGTAGGTGCGGATGCGCTCGCTGCGGTCCCCGGTGCCCACCTGGCTGCGCCGGGCGGAGGCAATTTCCTGCTCCTGCTCCTGTTGCCGCTGCTCGTAGAGGCGGCTGCGCAGCACCCGCATGGCCTTGTCCTTGTTTTTGTACTGGCTGCGCTCGTCCTGGCATTCCACCACCATTCCGGTGGGCAGGTGGGTGATGCGGATGGCGGATTCGGTTTTGTTGATGTGCTGGCCCCCCGCCCCGCTGGAGCGGTAGGTGTCGATTTTCAGCTCCTTTGGGTCGATTTGGACCTCCACCTCCTCCGCCTCCGGCAGCACCGCCACCGTGACGGTGCTGGTGTGGATGCGGCCCTGGGTTTCCGTTTCCGGCACCCGCTGCACCCGGTGGACGCCGCTTTCGTACTTCAGGCGGCTGTAGGCCCCGGCCCCCAGCACCGAAAAGCTCACTTCCTTCACCCCGCCCAGCTCGGTTTCATTGAGGTTCAGAAGCTCCGTCTGCCAGCCCAACCGCTGGGTGTACATGGTGTACATCCGGTAAAGGCTCCCGGCAAAGAGGGCGGCCTCCTCCCCCCCGGCGCCGGCCCGTATCTCCAGGATGACATTTTTTTGGTCGTTGGGGTCCTTGGGCAGCAGGAGGAGCTTTAGCTGCCGCTCCCCCTCCTCCATGGCGGCGCGGGAGCCTTCCAGCTCCTCCTCCACCATCTCCCGGAAGTCCTTTTCCAGCCCCCCCTGGGCCAAAAGCTCCTTTGCCTCCCGGTGGGTGGCCTCCGCCTTCCGGTAAGCCCGCCAGCACTCCACCAGGGGGGTCAGCTCGGTGTATTCCTTCATCAGGGCGGTGTACCGCTGGTTGTTGCCGGCCACGTCCGGCTGGCTGAGGAGGTGGGTCATCTCCTCGTACCGCAGCTCCACGGCGGAAAGCTGCTCCAAAAATCCGGCCACGGTTCCCCCTCCTTTCTACATTAAGCCTTCCGGCCCCTTTTATTCCTGGGCCGGCTCCTCCCGGAGAACGCGCTTTATATTTTTTTCCGCCTTCAGGCGGGGGATCTCGATGAGATGCCCGCACTTTTGGCACTGGATTTTAAAGTCCATCCCCGCCCTGGTTACCAGGAACTGCTTGCACCCGCAGGGGTGGGGCTTTTTCATTTCCAGAACATCCCCAATGCGTATATCCATGGAAGTTCCTCCTTGAAATGTTCTTAGTCACTAATAATATATTTTAACACAGGCTGGGGGCTTCTGGCAAATCCTTTCCGCAAAATTTTTCTCAGGGCCTGAATAGGCTCCGGGGAATGAAGGCGCCTTGGCGGCTTATACTAATTCTATCCTTATGTCGACGGAGGTATCGTCTATGAAGATTACCATACAGGCCGTGTTTTCCGGCGGGGAGGAGGCCCGGCTGGCTGCTTCCTCCCTGGCCGCCGCCCAGGGGGGCGGGCTGGAGCTTTCCATCTCCACCCACAGCCCTGGGGAGGGCATCTCCTACCACACCCCCTTTTCCGCCCTCATGGGGCCGGCTGCCGCCATGGGGCCGGTATCCGGGGGGACGATGGTCACCGTCCGCTGCAGTCCGGAGCAGGAGGCCTTTGTGATGGGGGAGCTGGCGGCCTTGGGGGCCCGGAAGGTGAGCCAGTACGGGGAATAGGCCGTGCCAGGGTGGTAAATTCCCCGAAAATCCCTTGACATTTTTTTCGCTCCGGCATATAATGTCCATAAACCGATGAGGCAGAGATAAAACCAGGTACGACCCCACAGAGAGCCGGCGGCGCTGAGAGTCCGGTGGGAGACGGCGTGGACAAATGGACTGCTGAGGGCGGGGATGAACGGCCAAAAGGCCCAGTATTCCCTGACGGGGGGCGCCCGTTACAGAGCCGGGGATGTGTTGGCATCCTGCTGAGGGGCCGCGGTTTTTCCTGCGGCAATCAAGGTGGCACCGCAGATGATTTCTTCGTCTGTCCTTGTTTCTCCCCAGAAGGGGAGGAGCGTGGACGGGCGTTTTTTTGTATCCAAAAGCGCCATCCGCCCGCACACAGCCACTCCAACAGGTGGCAGCCAAGGCCGGGAAGGAACCCTCCCGGCAGCGCCATTTGAAAAAGGAGTTTTTGCCATGAAAAAGCTGTTTGCCCTTTTGCTTACCATCGCCATGGTTCTTTCTGTCACCGCCTGCGGCGGCAAAAGCGCTCCCGCCTCCTCCGGCGGCTCCGACGCCGGGACCACCCCGTCCGCACCGGATGGGGCGAAAAAGGTGACGGTCGGCCTTATCCAGCTGACAGAGCACCCCTCCCTGGATGAGATTCGGGAGGCCGTCACCAGCCGCCTTGCCGAAAAGGCGGCCGAAAACGGCCTGGATATCCAGGTGAACTACCAGAACGGCCAGGGGGATACCAGCACCATCAACACCATCTGCCAGCAGTTTGTGGCAAACCAGGTGGACGTCATTGTGGCCATCGCCACCCCCGCCGCCCAGGGGGCGGCCGCCGCCGCGGAAAACAGCGGCATCCCGGTGGTCTTTTCCGCCGTCACCGACCCGGTGGCCGCCGGTTTGGTGGCAAGCATCGAGGCCCCTGGCGGCAGCATCACCGGCACCTCCGACGCCATCCCGGTGGAGAAGATTTTCTCCCTGGCCCAGGAGCTGACCCCCGATGTGAAGAGCTACGGCCTTATTTACAACACCAGCGAGGACAACAGCCTTTCGGTCATCGCCCAGGTGAAGGACTACCTGGAGGGCAAGGGCATCCCCTACACCGAGGGGGCGGTCACCACCTCCGCCGACGTCCAAAGCTCCGCCCGGAACCTCCTGGAAAGGTGCGACGCTGTCTTTGCCCCCATTGATAACACCGTTGCCAGCGCCATGGCGGTGCTGGCGGACGAGGCCATCAAAGCCAAAAAGCCGGTGTATGTAGCCGCCGATTCCATGGTGGCGGACGGGGGCCTTGCCACCGTGGGGGTGAACTACACAAACCTGGGCAGCCAGACGGCGGATATGGTGCTGAAGGTCCTCACCGGCACCCCCGCCGGGGAGATTCCCGTGGAGATCCTGCGGGACAATGCCATCGTCATCAACGGCAACACCGCCAGGGCCATCGGCGTGGATATTTCCAAATACGGCCCCAACGACGCCGACATCGTTTCCGCCCTGAGCTGAGCCATCCCGTCATCATTAAAAGAAGGAGTAAGCTATGAGCCTTTCTGTTTTGCAGGGGGCGGTGGAGCAGGGCTTCATCTACAGCCTGGTGGCCCTGGGGCTGTTCCTTTCCTACCGCGTCCTGGATGTGGCCGACCTCACCACCGACGGCAGCTTTACCCTGGGGGCTGCCTGCTCCGCGGTGCTTACCGTGCAGGGGCATCCCGCCGCCGGGCTGCTGCTGGCCCTTCTGGCGGGAGCCGCCGCCGGATTTGTTACCGCCCTGCTGCAAACGCGGCTGGGGGTGCAGTCCATCCTGGCGGGCATCATCACCATGACCGGCCTCTATTCTGTCAACCTGATGGTGATGGGAGGGCGCTCCAACCTGAACATGCTGAAGGAAGGGAACCTCTTCACCGCCGCCGAGGCCCTTTTAGGGCCCGCAGGAAAACTGCTGCTGGCGGGGGCCTTCGCTCTGGGATTGGGGGTGCTGCTGGCCCTCTTCCTGCGTACCCAGCTGGGGCTGTCCATCCGGGCCACCGGGGATAACCGGGAGATGGTGGCCGCCTCCTCCATCAACCCGGCCTTTACCACCACTGTGGGCCTCTGCGCCGCCAACGCCCTGGTAGCCCTTTCCGGGGGGCTGCTGGTGCAGTACCAGAAGTTCTCCGACGTGAACCTGGGCACCGGCATGGTGGTCATCGGCCTTGCCAGCCTCATCATCGGGGAGGTGCTCACCGGTCGGGGGAGCGTCCCGCGGGGGATTTTAGCCGCCGTCCTGGGGGCGGTGCTTTACCGCATCATCATCGCCGCCGCCCTGGCCGCCAACGTGGGGGCCCAAAACTTCAAGCTGGTCTCCGCCGTCATTGTGGCCGCCGCCATCTCCTGGCCCTCGGTTCGGGAGAAGCTCCAGCTTTACCGGCTCCGGAGGGAGGTGCAGAAGCGTGGCTGATTTACTGCGTCTGGAGCACGTTTCCAAAACCTTTTCCCCCGGCACCGTCCACGAAAAAAAGGCGGTGGAGGACCTTTCCCTCGCCCTGGCAAAGGGGGATTTTGTCACCGTCATCGGCAGCAACGGGGCGGGGAAGTCTACCCTCTTCGGGGCCATCGCCGGCAGCTTCTTCCCGGACGGGGGAAAAATCCTCCTGGACGGGGAGGACATCACCTTCCTGCCGGAGCACCGGCGCTCCCGGCAGATTGGGCGGCTGTTCCAGGACCCTTTAAAGGGCACCGCCCCCCATATGACCATCCAGGAGAACCTGGCCCTGGCCTATCTGCGGGCCGCGGGGCGCCGCTCCCCCCTGGGGATTGTGGGCCAGAAGGAGCGGGTATTCTTCCGGGAGCGGCTGGCGGCGCTGGGCTTGGGGCTGGAAGACCGGATGGAAAACCCGGTGGGCCTCCTTTCCGGCGGCCAGCGCCAGGCCCTTACCCTGCTGATGGCCACCCTGGTGACCCCCAAGCTCCTGCTGCTGGATGAGCACACCGCCGCCCTGGACCCCGCCACCGCGGAGAAGGTCCAGACCCTCACCAAGGAGATTGCGGCGGAGCGGGGAATCACCTGTATGATGATTACCCACAACATTTCCGCCGCCCTGGAGCTGGGAAACCGCACCCTGATGATGGACCGGGGGCGCATCGTCCTGGAGTTTGCCGGGGCGGAGCGGGCCGGGATGAGCGTTCCCCGCCTGCTGGAGCTTTTTAAGGAGAAGGTCTCGCGGGAGCTGGACAACGACCGGATGCTCCTTTAGAACCTGTATCCACAACCGTCTAACGCCGTCAGGCCGGATCTTTTTCCGCCCTGCTGCGTTAAAAATCCTTGTAATACACCAAGTATTCCTGCGGTTTTTTGCCTTGCAGGACGAAAAAATCTCTCGTCCTGCCGGTATCATCCGGTTATGAATACAGGTTCTTAATTCGAAATATATAAAGAGGACCGCGAGGGTCCTCTTTTTTCCTATAGGCTGCCAGAAGCTGCCAGGCTGACGGTGGCCTTGGTGATGCTGTCCAGGAGGGCGGCCATCTGCCGGGGGGATTCTGCCATACCGGCGCTTACCCAGCGGCGGAGGGTCCCCATACACCCGGCCACCACGTAGATTTGCAGATAGCCGCCGTGGGAGCAACCGGCGCCGGGATAGAGCACCGGCCAGTCCTCGGCGCACTTTTCCTCCGCAATGCTGCTTAGCTCCTGCACCAGGGACTGGTCCACATTGGGGCCGAAGAACATCTGGCAAAGGTCCCGGTTTTCCCAGGCGTACTCCATAATGGCTCGGAACAGGGGAGCCGGTCCCCCCGGCAGCTCCTCCGGGGGGTACTGCCGGAAAATATCCCGAATCTCCTGGATGGCCTCCTGCCACATCTTCTCATACAGCTCGTAGATGTCCCGGTAGTGAACATAAAAGGTTCCCCGGTGAAGGTCCACCGTGTCGGTAAGCTCCCGCACAGTGATGTCCTTCAGCTTCTTTTTTTCCAAAAGGCTCACCAGGCCCTGGCGAAGGGCCTTCTTGGTTTTCCGCACCCGGCGGTCGTCCGCTCCGTTGTTCATAATTTTTTTACCTTCTCTCCACAAAGATAAAAGACACTTCCTGGTAAAAGTGTCCTTTAATAAACAGAACAGCTGTTTATTGACTATGGACATATTAACCAATGTCTATTATAATGGCTTTTAGACAGTTAGTCAACACTTGTTCGATAACATTATTGGTGTTTGGGAGTGATTTTATTTTGGAAAGAGCTGTAAAAAGGGTACTGAAGCTGCGGGGGCTGGTGGTGGCCCTTTTCCTCTGCCTTGCCGCCTTCTGCGCCGTCATCACCCCGCTGGTTGAAATTAACTACGACATTGTGGATTACCTGCCGGCCCAGGCCCCCTCCACGGTAGGTCTGGATGTAATGGACGCCACCTATGACAAGGCGGTGCCCAACGTCCGGGTGATGATAAAGGACGTCACCATCCCGGAGGGTCTGGCCTACAAGGCCCGGCTGGAGGCTCTCCCCGGCGTGGACGACGTCAATTGGCTGGACGACCAGGCGGACCTCACCGTCCCCCTGGAGACCCAGGATAAAAAGAAGGTGGAGGATTGGTACAAAAACGGCAACGCCCTCTATTCCCTGGTGGTGGGGGAGGAAAACCAGATTGAGACCATCGGGGCCATCCGGGAAATCATCGGCCCGGATAACGCCATGAGCGGGTCCCCGGTGGAGACGGTGGACGCCCACCTCTCCGCCAGCTCGGACATGGTGAAGATGATGAGCATCATCATTCCCCTGGTCTTTCTGATCCTTCTCTTCACCACTACCTCCTGGTTTGAGCCGGTGCTTTTTATGCTCAACGTGGGGGTGGCGATTCTCATCAACATGGGCACCAACCTGATTTTTGGGGAGATCTGCTTCATCACCAATACCACCGGGGCGATTCTCCAGCTGGCCTGCTCCATGGATTACGCCATCTTCCTGCTGGAGCGGTTCGAGGAATTCCGCAGGGAGGGCCTCCACCCGGAGGAGGCCATGGCCCAGGCGGTGCTCCGTTCCGCCGGTTCCATCGCCTCCAGCGGCCTTACCACCGTGATGGGCTTTGCCGCCCTTATCGCCATGCAGTTTCTCATCGGCCCGGATATGGGATACGTTCTCTCCAAGGGCATCGCCATTTCCCTGGCCACCACCCTGGTCTTTATGCCCTGCGCCACCATGTTCTGCTATAAGCTCATCGACCGCACCAGCCATCGCTCCTTTATGCCCTCCTTCCGGGGGCTGGCCAAGGGTGCGGTGAAGATCAAGGGCTTTGTCACCATCGCGGTGGCTATCCTCCTGGTCCCCTGTTACCTGGCCCAGCAGAACATCCATTTCGTCTACGGAGCCTCGGAGATGACCGGCCCCGATTCCCAAATCGTCCGGGAGCGGGACGCCATCAACGACCAGTTCGGGGAGTCCAACTCCTTCGCCATCCTGGTGCCGGTGGGCAGCACCGCCAAGGAGCAGGCCCTCAACGACGAGCTGAAGGCGCTGCCCCAGGTGAGCTCAGTCCTCTCCTATGTGGAGACGGTGGGCAAAAGTATTCCGGAGGGCTACGTCCCGCCGGATCAGCTGAAGCTCCTCACCGCCAAGGGATACACCCGGCTGGTGGTCTCGGCTCGCGTCCCTTCGGAAAGTGAGGAGACCTTCCGCTTTGTGGAGACCATGCGGAATCTGGCCCAGCAGTATTACGGCGACCAATATTATATGGTGGGCGTTCCCGCTACCATTTACGATATGAAGGACACCATCACCGCCGACAGCGTCAAGGTGAACGCCATCTCCATCGGGGCCATCGGCCTCATCCTTCTGCTGAACTTCCAGTCGGTGAGTCTCCCCGTCCTGTTGCTGCTCACCATCGAATCCTCCATCTTCATCAACATCGCGGTGCCCTACTTCACCGGCGCCCATCTCCAGTACATCGGCTACCTGATTATCAGCTCGGTGCAGCTGGGGGCCACCGTGGACTATGCCATTCTCTTCACCAACCGCTACCTGGAGCTGCGCGGCAAAATGCTCCGGCAGGAGGCGGTTACCGAAACCATCCGCTCCACCGCCGGCAGCATCCTCACCTCCGGGGGGATTCTGGCTACCGCCGGCATCGTGCTGCGGTTCGGCTCCAGCAACCTGATTATCGGCCAGCTGGGGGTCCTGGTGGCCCGCGGGGCCATCCTTTCCATGGTGTTGGTGCTGGTGCTGCTGCCCACCCTCCTCACCCGGCTGGAGTGGCTCATCAAATGCACCAGCCGCAAAATCAGCTTCTACACCGCACCAAAGGAGGAAATCGCGGTATGAAAAAAGGAAAACTGGCGGCGCTGCTGGCGCTGGGGATGCTCCTCTCCACCGGCACCGCCTACGGGGCGGAGGACGCCCCCTATAATCCCGGCCCCATGCTGGATGGCATCCAAATCTCCTCCCGGACCGCCGGGCGGGGCGGAAAGATTTCCGTTGCGGCGGACGCTTGGGACAGCGACGGCATCCGCTCCATCTGGGTGCGGTTCATCCACGATGAAAGCGGGAAGGTGCTGAGCCTTCCCCTGCTGCCCCGGCGGGGGGACCCCTGCATCGACGGGTACTGGTCCGGCGAGCTGGAGCTGCCGGAGGACGCCCCCCTGGGGGTTTACGTTCTGCGCAGCGTCGTCCTGGTGGACCAAAAGGAGGGGCGCACCCGGTACCTGCGGGAGGCGGACATGAACTGGAACGCCAGGGACACCGAGCTTTTGGAGGAGGAGCCCTTCTTCCAGCTGGTGGAGGACGCCGAAGGACCGCTTTTTCTGGGTTGCGCGGTGCTGCAAAACGCGGTGCAGGCGGGGGAAGGTGAGGACGGGCGGGCGCACACCGCCCGAATCACCCTTACCGCCAGGGACGAGGCCGCCGGCTTTCAGAAGGCTACATTGGTCTTCCAGGAGCCGGGAGGCAAGAAGCTCTTCGCCGCACTGGACCGGAACGACTGGGCAGGGGATGAGCTGTACCAGAAAGACCTCCCCATCCGGGAGCACCAGGCGGGGGGCGAATACCGCCTGGTGAAGGCCACCTTGGAGGACCGGGTGGGGAACAAGACCATCTTGGGGTACGGCAAGGACGCCCTCCCCCTGGAGCAGGGCTTTTCCTGCGGGTTTCGGGTCCTTTCCCAGGAGGAGGACCGGCGTCTGGCCCCCGCCCTCCAAAGCGTGCGGGTCACCGGACGCAAAACCTACGAGGATCATACCGAATATGAAATCGCCGTGGGGGCCGTCCCCCGCGGCTCGGAGGTGCACCACATCACCGTGCGCTTTAAAAACGACGCAACCGGGAGCACCGTCTCCAAGGTGATACGAGCGGAGGGGCAGGACTTTGCCCACGGCCTGAACGTCTACGCCGGGTGGCTTTCCATCAGCCAGTGGGAGGCGGAGGGGACCTTTATCCTGGATGGGGTGGTCCTCACCGACGAGGCGGGCAACGCCCAAACCTATTGCCGCCCGGAGAACGTCCGGGGCAGCCAGCTGGCCCTCCCCTGTACCGCCTCCTTCCAGGCAAAAACCGGCCAGAAGGCGGAGGATGACACCCCTCCGGTGGTGCTGGAGCTGGAGATGGAGCCCCGCACCAGCGTCGGCTACAACACCACCTTGCGGGTGCGGGCGGCGGACGACCGGTCCGGGGTGGACACCATCCGGGCCCGGTTTGAAAATGACGAATACGGGGTGATTGTCTTCTCCCTCTACCCGGACCTGGAGAGGGAGGGGTGGTTCACCGGCCATATCCCCGGCGCCCGGCTCACCCGGTGGGACCAGTATGAGCTGACCCGCCTGGTGGTTGCCGACAAGGCGGGGAACCGCCGCACCTATCTCCCGGAGGTGGGGGCGCGGGGGGAGGAGCTCCCCCGGCAGGTGGTTTTGACCGTTGACGATAACAGGGATTGAGGAGGATATATCCATGAAGCAGACGATGAAAAGGCTGGGCGCCCTGGGGCTTGCCCTCCTTTTGGGGGCGCTGGGGAGCATCCCCGCCCTGGCGGCGGAGCTGCCAGAAAAGGACGAGGTCATCTATGTGAACCTGAGCCCGGAGGGGGAGGCGGGTGCCATCTATGTGGTGAACTCCTACGACCTTCCGGCGGAGACCACCGTTACCGATTACGGAAACTACCGCAGGGTGAAGAACCTCACCACCACCGCCCCCCTCACCCAGGAGGGGAAGAAAATCACCTTCACCGCCCCGGCGGGGAAGTTCTACTACCAGGGGGAACTGGACAGCGCCCGCACCGGGGAGCTGCCCTGGCGGGTCACCGTCCGGTATTTTCTGGACGGAAAGGAGACCCCCGGACAGGAGCTGGCAGGGGCCAGCGGCCGCCTGGAGATGCGGGTTTCCCTGCGGCAAAACCCGGAGGCGGACCCGGTGTGGCGGGATAACTACGCCCTCCAAACCACCATCCAGCTGGATACCGAAAGCTGCAAGAACATCGTCGCCGAAGGGGCCACCCTGGCGGATGTGGGCCAGAAGAAGCAGATGTCCTACATCATCCTGCCGGGGAAGGAGAAGGATTTTACCATCACCGCCGATGTGGTGAATTTTGAGATGGACGGCATCTCGGTAAACGGCATTCCCCTGGTGCTGGATATTGACGACCCGGATACCCAGGAGCTGAAGGATCAGATTTCCGATCTCCAGGACGGCGCCGCCCAGCTGGACGACGGGGCCCTGGCCCTGTCGGACGGGGTGGATGAGCTGGAGTACGGGGCGGAGGCCCTGCGGGACGGGGCAGAGAGCCTCCAAAGCGGGATGCGGGATTTGAACGCCAGCCTCCAGATGGTGGGCCAGGGGATAGGAAAGCTGGAGCCCCTTTTCCCCCAGCTTATCCAAGGGGCGGTGGCCAGCGGCGCTTTGTCCCCCCAGGAGGCCCAGAAAATCGGCGGGATGCTGGAGCAGCTGCCCCTGCTGCTCCAGGGCTCCAGCGCCCTTGCGGCCGGTGCGGACCAGCTGGCCAACGGCACCGATGACCTTTACGACGGGGTGCTGAAGCTGAAGGACGGGGTAGCCGAGCTTTCCGACGGCACCATGCAGCTGCGGGACCAGTCCTCGGATATGGACACCCAGGTGGACGACAAGGTGGACGAGATGCTGGACGAGTACCGCTCCAAGGACTTTGCCGCCATCTCCTTTGTGGACCCGGAGAACCCGGCGGTGGCGGCGGTGCAGTTTGTCATCAAAACCGGGGACATTAAGCTCCCGGAGGCGGAAGCTCCCGTCCAGGCGGAGGAGCCGGAGGAGACCTTCTGGCAGCGGGTCCAGGACCTGTTCCCCTCCCGCAAAAGCAAATAGCCAAAAAGCCGGTCCCCGAAGCCGCCATAGGGCTGCAGGGGCCGGTCCTTTTTAGGATTTTTTCGTCCGGTGCAAGAAAGGGGCGGTTTTTTGCCACAAATAATATAGAGAGAAACCAGGTCCCCCTGGAAAAAGAAAGGAGCCGTCGCCATGAAACGATTTTTTGCCATTGTTGCCGCCCTGCTGCTCACCGTCCTTTTGGCCGCCGCCTGCGGGCCAAAGAACCAGGGCGTTGTCTACTGCCCCGCCACCGAGGAGGGCATCGTTTTCTCCGCCACAGTGGAGGAGAGGAAGGAAAACTCCCTGCTGGTTCTGGCGGACGAGGGCGCTTCGGTGCGCAGCTCCTCCGACCGTTTTTTGGTGGCCCTTTCCGGAGCCCAGCTGCTGGATCAGGAGGGAAATGCCCTGGAGGCCGCCGATTTCTGGCTGCTGGACCGGGTGGAGATCGCCTTTGAGGGACAGGTTGCGGAAACCTATCCCGCCCAGATCACCGCAAAAAAGGTCACCCGCCTGCCCAAGGAGCCTTTGACCCTGGCGCGGGTGCAGGAGCTGGCGGAGAAGGGGGAGGAGCTCACCTGGGCCGACTTTGCCCCCTATGAGGGCCGGGAGATCGGCAGCGGCCTATACATTATGCGGTACCAGCTGGAGGAGGACTATTCCCTGGTAGCAGGGGGCGTCCCCGGTGAAAAGCCTATGTATATCCGCCTTTGCCGGGGGGACCTGGAGCAGGATGACTACATCGACATCCGTGAAGCCAGCATCCAGGACTTCCTGGCAGCGAAGGAGACCTCCACCCCGGAAGCCGCCGGGGACTATCCCGCCGCCCTCCAGGTGGAAGGGAAAATCTACCTCCTGGGGCAGCCCATGCCCGCCGAGGTAGAGGAGAGCGCTGTCATCGGCCGCACCCTCTCCTACACCGATGGCTGGCCCCAGCAGGACGGGGAGACCAACTTCTCCAGGAAACTGGACCTCCCCTACGCCCGCGTGGAGGGGGGCATCGCCCTGCTGTACGAAAACGAGTGGCACTTCTGCGAGCCGGTGAAGGAGGGGTAAAGCGTTCTCCGGAGCAGGACGGTCCAAATTGCGCAGCCTTGATCCGCACCTTGCCTTGTGGCGGAGAATATGGTACAATAAATTGCACAGAATATTGTACATGTCATTTCCGAGGAGGGATAAGAGATGATTGCAGTGAATTTTTCCACTGCCCGCAGCCGGCTGAAGGATTTTTGTGACAAGGTGACCGACGAAGCAGAGACGGTAATCGTCACCAGGAAGGCCGAAAAGAATGTGGTCATCATCAGCGCAAAGCGGTACAGCGAATTGGAAAAGGCGGAGCGCAACGCGGAATACCTGCGGAAGCTGGACCGGGGTTTGGCCCAGGTCCATGCCGGGCAGGGAATTGTGCGGACGATGGAAGAGCTGGAGGCAATGGCGGAAGATGGCGTATAGAATCACCTTTTCGCCGGACGGCTGGGCCGACTATCTGTATTGGCAGACCGAGGATAAAAAGACGCTGCGGCGCATCAATCAGCTGCTCCAGGATATTCAGCGCAACGGGCCGGATAAGGGCGTCGGCAAGCCGGAGCCCCTGCGCCATGTGAAGGAATGGAGCCGCCGGATTGATGAAAAGAATCAACTGACCTACACGGTGGAAAACGGGGACCTTATTGTGCTCTCCTGCCGGGGCCACTATGAAAATTGATACAAAAAATTTCTCCCTGGCGCAACCGCCAGGGATTTTTGTCGGGATATAGGGTGAAGCTGATTACTGAAAGGAGGTTTTCCCATGGAGGACGCAGCCATCGTCAGTCTGTACTGGCAGCGGGATGAAGCCGCCATCCAGGAGACCAAAACCAAATACGGCGCCTATCTGGGCAAGGTTGCCTGGAATATTCTGGGAAACCAGGAGGACTGTGAGGAAAGCGTCAGCGACACCTATTTGCGGGCCTGGGAATCCATGCCGCCCCAGCGCCCCTCCCTTCTGTCCGCCTACCTGGCAAAGCTGACCCGGCAGCTTTCCATCGACCGGTTCCGCCACAAAAACCGCCAGAAGCGCCAGGGGAGCCAGTATGCCCTTTCCCTCACCGAGCTGGAGGACTGCCTTTCCGGCGGGGACACCACCGGCCAGGAGGTAGAGCTGCACCTTCTGGGGGAGGCCATTGGAAAGTATCTGCGGGGGCTTTCCCCGGAGGCCCGCACCGTCTTTTTGGGGCGGTACTGGTTCATGGATCCCCTGGGGGAGATTGCCCGGAGCCACGGCATAAGCGAGAGCAAGGTGAAAAGCCTCTTGTACCGCACCCGGCAGGGGCTGCGGACCTATCTGGAAAAGGAGGGATTTTCGGTATGAGACCGGAACAGCTAAGCGACGCCCTGAACTACCTGGAAGAGGATCTCATCGCCGAGGCGGCAGCGGTCCGCGATCACAGCAAGGCCCGCCGTCCCTCCTGGCAAAAATGGGGGGCCCTGGCCGCCTGCCTGGCGGTGGCAGTCTTTGCCGGCACCCGTCTGCTCCCTGGGGAAGCCCTTCCAAAGCCCGGCAATCCCCCCCGGCCCGGCGCCTCCGGACCCAGCCAGCCCGTCCAGGGCGGGGAGCTGCCCACCCTCACCATCCAGTGGGATACCAGCGGGGGGATGGGATTTGAAGGGTACATGGCCTTTGACATCGCCGAACTGGGAGGGAATAACCCCTGGACCGAGGAGGCGGAGCTTTCCACCCTCCCGGTTTATAAAAATCCCCTCACCTACGATGAGCAGCATCGGGCCACCGGGGCAAACTGGCGCAGGATGAAGGCCCTCCTTTTGGATGTGGCCGGGAAACTGGGGCTGGATACCCAGAACCTCCCCATCACCGATAACACCCCCAGCCAGGAGCAGCAGCAGGCCATCCGGGAAAAATTTGCCGCCGTGGGAGACACCGTGCCAGAGGGGTACTTCGACCCCACCACCCTTATCATAGAGGGGGAAGGCGTCACGGTGGAGGTGGACCAGACCCTCACCGCCAGCATCGACTTCGACCCGCCGGTGGCGCTGCCGAAAGGCTACAACTTCACCCACTACGCCACCCGCGCCGAGAAGCGCAAGGCCGCCGATTGGCTCTCCACCCAGTATTATGGTCTCGTTTCCGGCATGGCCAAGCCCCTCCTGGACCAGGGGATGGGGGACCGGAACATCTACCAGGAGCAGAGCTTCGACACCGAGTTTTACGATGGAATGGGGACGCTGGAGGAGCAGATCGTGAGTTTCAACTTCAATCGGGTGGCCTTCTACTGCAATGACGAGGGAAAGCTCTTCCTGGCCCGCGTCTACGCCCCGGACCTCTCCCAGAAGCTGGGGGACTATCCCATCATCACCCCGGAGGCGGCCAAAGAGCTGCTGCTGGCGGGGAACTACGCCACCTCTGTCCCCTACGCCATGCCGGGGGAGGAGCACATCGCCAAGGTGGAGCTGGTTTACCGCACCGGCTCCCACGAGGGAATCTGGCTCCCCTACTACCGGTTTTTGGTCTACCTGCCGGAGGAGGAGAACGTGGCAACCCAGTACGGCATGAAGAGCTACGGCGCTTACTATGTCCCGGCGGTGGACGGGAAGTATATCGCCAATATGCCCACCTACGACGGCAGCTTCAACTACTAAAACAAAAACAGCCCTTCCCCGGCGGCCTGCCAGTGAGGAAGGGCTGTTTTCAGATGCGCATTTATTCCGGCTCCCCGGCCAGGGCGGGGGGCTCCTTCGTTTGATAATACCGGTTGGAGTTTAGGAGCTTTTCCCTTTGGACTTGGGTGATGGTATCGGTAATATCCTTGATGAAGACGTAGAAGAGGCGGTGCTCCTCCCCCCACTTGGAGCTTTCCAGGTGGCCCCAGTCGTCCACCCAGCGTATCTCCCCATCCTTTCGGATGATTCGGTACTGCACGTAGTCCATGTTCTCATCGGAGCTTTGGATTTGGTTTTCAATCTCCCACTCCACCCGTTCCAGATCCTCCGGGTGGACAATCCCCCGGAAGGAGTGCCCCACCAGCTCCATCAGCTCACACATGGACTGGCAGCCGAAGACGTCCATCATCGCCGGGTTGGCGTAGAGGATACGCTCATCCTCCATGGCGCGGTAGATGAAGAAGGCGTCGGACATACTGGCCAGGGACTGGACCATGCGAGCCTGCCGCGCCTCCTCCTCTTCCTTGATGATTCTATCAATGCTTTGAATGGTGATAACGGCGGTTTTGGGCTTGCCGTCCTCCCGCTCGCAGATGGTGGCGCTGGTGAGGCACCATTCGTCCGGATTTTCCTTGCTGCTCCGGCGGTAGCGGTAGTCCACCGAGTTCTGGTTCTGCAACGCGGAGCGGAGGTTTTCCAGGGAGAGAAACTGGCGCACGTTTTCTTCGTCATAATGCAGGATCCGGCCGGTCTTAAAGTGCCGGTTCACCATGGCCTCGTAGTTGCCCCGCTCGTTGAGCAGCGTATCATCGGGGTAGATCATCCGGCAGTAGTTATCCTGGAGCTGGAGGAAATAGACCTCCCGGTAGGCCATTACCATGCTGTGGAAGGCCCCCTCGTAAAGCTGGCGGTGGGTGATGTTCTGGAGCAGACAGGCGGTGTAGCCGTACTCATACTGAAAAAGAGTGAGCTGGAGATATTGGTTGGAGATGGCGCTGTACATGTAATGCTCCAGCCGTTCCCCGAAAAACGCCGCCTGGTATGCCTTTTGCAGCAGCTCCCGGTTGTCGCCCCGGAAGGCCCGCAGGATCAGGTAGCGGAGGCGCTTGATGTCGCTGCCGCACATCCGCTCCATCTCCTGGTTGATGTACACAATGTCGTAATCGGCAGGCGTTCCATCCTCCCCCAGGAGGATTTTGGACAGCCCAAAGCCGCAGGGCAGCATCCCGTAATACTGCTCCAGCTGCTTTCGCTCCAGGTCGGGGAGCTGCGCCGTTGGGAGATCGGTGCGTATTTTCTCCCTGCGCTGCTCCTGCAAGGGGGTGATATCGGTGAGGGAGACGAAGTACAGCTTTTGGTTTTCGTTTTCCCGGTGGAAGAAAACCCGCACCCGCACCCACAGCACCTTGCCGTCCACCCGCAGGTAGTGGATGTTCCCCGCCGCCCCGGCAGGGCGGCGCTCGTAGGCCTGCTCAAAGATGCCCAGCAGCACCGGCTTGTCATCGTCCCGGACGTTGCTCCACAGCTTTTGGCTCAGTTCCTTGTTGTCCGATACATCCAGCCCGGCCAGCTGGTAATACTGCTCGTTGACCCGGATAATATCAATTTGGCCGTCGTGGACGTTATAAATGGCGAAGGGCCCCAGGATGTTGTTCACCATGGCGTCGGTGAAGAGGTTTCCATCCATCAGCTCCCGGACGTGGAAGGCCTCCACCTGCTTGCAGTGCAGGCCGCTGTGGTCCAGCCGCCGCTCGTCCGCCAGGGCGGCCTCCAGCTGCTCGATGGGAAGGGGCTTGTAATAGTAGTAGCCCTGGGTGTACCGGCAGCCCAAATGCCGCAGGACGTTCTCCTGCTGAAGGGTCTCCACACCCTCCACAATAATAGGCAGACCCATCAGCCGCGCCATATTGACGATGGATTCCAGGATGCCGATGCCCTTCTGCTCCTCCCCCTCGCCGATGTCCAAAAAGCGCATATCAATTTTGATAACGTCCACCGAGACGCTTTTAAGCATATTCAGGGAGGAGTAGCCGCTGCCAAAATCGTCCATCATCACCAGCATACCGGTTTTTTGCAGGTTTTCCACCGCCTTGCTGATGGTGTCCTCCTCTTCGGCGTAGGCGCTTTCGGTTATCTCCGCCTTGATGTATTTGGGATCCAGCTGGTATTTTTCCAGCAGGTGGGCCAGGTAGGCGGGCACATCCATGGACATAATGTCGATGCGGGAGATGTTGATGGAGATAGGGACCGGTCGGTAGCCCCGGTCGATCCAGCTGCGCAGCCACTGGCAGACCTTCTCCCAAACCTGCTGGTCCAAAAGGGAGATCATCCCGCTGCGCTCCAAGGCGGGGATGAAGCGGCTGGGAGGAATCAGCCCCTTTGTGGGATGCCGCCAGCGCACCAGGGCCTCCGCCCCCACCACGTTGCCGGTGAAGATATCGCACTGGGGCTGGGCGTAGAAGGTGAATTCCCCCCGCTCCAGGGCGCCGGTGACCTCGGTGAGCAGATGGAGCTCCTCCTCCAGAATATCCTCCATCTTAGGGTCGTAGCAGATGATGTGCTCACGGGCGGAGGCATGGCCTAGGGCCAGGGTGGCCCTGTCATAGTAGACCTCCGGCGGCAGCTCCAGGTTGTCAATGGGGCTGATGCCAAAGGTAGGGAACACCCCGAAGACGCTGCTTTGGCGGAGGCCGCCCTCCAGGATATCCTCCCGCAGCATTTCCACCAGCTCCATCCGCCAGGGCATCAGGATGGCGAAATTGTCCCCTTCAAAGTGGCCGGTCACTCCGCCGTATTCCATGCGGACGGCCTCCAGACACCCCGCCACATGGCGCAGGAAATGGTCGCCCTTATCCCGCCCATAGAACCGGTTGAACATTCGGAAGTGCAGGACGTCCACAGCTACCAGGCAGTAGGTGTTGGGAGTGGTCTGGAGAATAAATTCCCTTGCATCTTCCATAAAAGCGCGCGAAAAAAAGAGGCCCGTGAGCAGATTTTTAGTCAAGGCCTCCTGGTTCGGTTCGGAACAATTCTTGGCAGTTTCCATATTCAGTCCCCCAACCCCTCTCCAAAGCGGAGCTCCCATTGCCGAACTTCTTTTAATCAAAATACCACATTTTCCCGGATGTGTCAATCTGTTTTTTGGTGTTATTGCACTAGCGTCGCGAAAATGCCAGAAAATTCTACAAACTGCCCGCTAAAATCTTTCTGGAAGACAGAACCGTCCCCCCCCTTCCTTCATGGAAGCAGAGGACGGTTTTATGGCCTTGTCAGGGGGAAAAACTCAGGAATTTTCCCCGATGGAATCCCGCACCGTGACGGTGACCGTCTGTTCGTAGCAGGCGAAGATTTCCTCCAGCCGGCCCTTGTCCGGGGCCCTAGTAAAGAGGCTTACCACCGGGACGATAAGCAGCCCGGCCAGCATACAGAAGGCCCCGGCGTTAATGGGGGATTGGAGCAGGGCAGGGAACTGCCCCCGCCAGAAGATATTGGCCAGCATCACCCCGGTGGAAAAGAGGAAGCTGGCCCAGCAGGCGGCGGCGGTGGTTCCCTTCCAGTACAGGCCGTAGAGGAAGGGGGCCAGGAAGGCCCCGGCCAGCGCCCCCCAGGAGACCCCCATCAGTTGGGCGATGAAGGTGACGTTGGAGCGGTACTGGATAAGGGCCAGCACCACCGAAATAAGGATGAACACCACAATCAGGCCCCGCATCCACCGCACCTGCCGCTTTTCGTCCATCTCCCGGATGAGGTTTCCCCGGATGAAATCCAGGGTGAGGGTGGAGCTGGAGGTGAGGACCAGGGAGGAGAGGGTGGACATGGAGGCGGAGAGCACCAGAATCACCACCACCGCAATGAGGAGGGTGGGCAGGCCGGAGAGCATGGCGGGAATCACCGCGTCGAAGCCGTCGGCGGCGATGTCAACGCGTTCCCCGAAGAGCCGCCCGAAGCCCCCCAGAAAATAGCAGCCTCCCGACACCACCAGGGCGAAGACGGTGGAGATAACCGTCCCCTTGCTGATGGCGGCCTCGCTTTTAATGGCGTAGAACTTTTGGACCATCTGGGGCAGCCCCCAGGTGCCCAGGCTGGTGAGAATCACCACCCCCAGCAGATTGACCGGATCCGGCCCGAAGAAGGAGGCATAAACGCCGGGGATGGGACTTTCCCCCTGGACACGGGCCAGCTTTTCCAGGGCGGCAAGGAATCCCTCCTGGCTTTGGAGCACCGCAAAAATGACGGCGGCAATCCCCGCCAGCATGATGATCCCCTGGATAAAATCGTTAATAGCGGTAGCCATATACCCCCCGGCGATGACATAGACGGCGGTAAGAGCCGCCATCACCACCACGCAGACGGAATAATCAATGGAGAAAGCCATACCGAAAAGGCGGGAAAGGCCGTTATAGAGGGAGGCGGTGTAGGGGATGAGGAAGATAAAGATAATGGCGGAGGCGCAGAGCTTCAGGGCCCGGCTGCCGAACCGCCGGCCAAAAAATTCCGGCATGGTGGCGCTGTCCAGGTGCTGGCTCATGACGCGGGTGCGCCGCCCCAGCACCACCCAGGCCAGCAGGGAGCCTAAAATGGCGTTGCCAATCCCCGCCCAGGTGGCGGCCAGGCCGTACTTCCAGCCGAACTGCCCGGCGTAGCCCACAAAGACCACCGCCGAAAAGTAGCTGGTGCCGTAGGCGAAGGCAGTGAGCCAGGGGCCAACGCTCCGTCCCCCCAGCACAAAGCCGTTGACGTCGGTGACGTGGCGGCGGCAGTAGATGCCGATGCCCACCATCACCCCAAAAAACAGCACCAAAAACACCGCTTTAATAAGTAAGTCTGCCATTGTGACCGTCACTCCTTGGGGGAGAGCTTCTCCCGCTTAATTCATAATCTGCGATTCCACAAGCCGCCCGTGGCAGTATTTTTCCCGCAGGAGGGGCTTTTCAATCTTGCCGGTGGGGTTGCGGGGAACCGGGGCGAAGATGATGCGCCGGGGCCGCTTGTACCGGGGCAGCTCCTGGCAGAAGGCTTCGATCTCCTCCTGGGTGCAGCAGAGCCCCTCCTTCACCTGGATGATGGCGGCGGCGATTTCCCCCAGCCGGGGATCCGGCAGGCCGATAACCGCCACATCGCTGATTTTCTCGTGCCGGCGCAAAAAGTCCTCAATCTGCACCGGGTAGATGTTTTCCCCGCCGGTGATGACCACGTCCTTCTTCCGGTCCACCAGGTAGATAAAGCCCTCCCCGTCCATCCGGGCCATGTCCCCGGTGTAAAGCCAGCCATCCTTTAAAATCTCGCTGGTGGCCTCCGGGTTCCGGTAGTAGCAGAGCATAACGCCAGGCCCCTTCACCGCCAGCTCCCCAATCTCTCCCTGGGGGGTCTCGGCGCCGGGGGCGGAAAAGATTTTCGCCTCCCAGCCGTAGCCGGGCACCCCGATGGCCCCCACCTTCCGGAGGTTTTCCACCCCCAGGTGGACGCAGCCGGGGCCGGTGGATTCGCTGAGGCCGTAGTTGGTGTCGTACTGATGATGGGGGAAGACAGCCATCCACCGCTTGATGAGGCTGGGGGGAACCGGCTGGGCGCCGATGTGCATCAGCCGCCACTGGTCCAAAAGATAGCTGGAAAGCTCTACCCGGCCGGATTCGATGGCGTCCAGCAGGTCCTGGGCCCAGGGCACCAGCAGCCAAACGATGGTGCACTTTTCTTCGGTCACCGCCCGGAGGATCCATTCTGGGCTCACCCCCCGCAGCAGCACCGCCCGGCTGCCGGAAAGGAGGCTGCCGAACCAGTGCATCTTTGCCCCGGTGTGGTAGAGGGGCGGGATGCAAAGAAAGACGTCCCTCCGGGTCTGGCCGTGGTGGTTCTGCTCCGTCTTGCAGGCGCTGGCCAGGGCCCGGTGGCTGTGGAGGATGGCCTTGGGGAAGCCGGTGGTGCCGGAGGAAAAATAGATGGCGGCCTCGTCCTCCTGGGTGAGGGCCACCGGCGGCGGCCCGGAGGAGCAGAAGCCCACCAGGCGCAGGCAGTCCTCGGCGTAGACAGGGCCTCCCCGGCCCACAAAGAAGAGCATCCGCACCCGGTGCAGCATCCCGGCGATGGGATCCATCCGCCCGATGAACTCCGGGCCGAAGACCAGCACCTCCACATCCGCCAGTTCCAGGCAGTACTGAATCTCCTCGGAGGAATACCGGAAGTTCAGGGGCACGGCGACGCAGCCGGCCTTGAGGATGCCGAAATAGACCGGGAGCCATTCCAGGCAGTTCATCAGCAGGATGCCCACCTTGGCCCCCCGCTCCACCCCCCGGCTCAGCAGCAGGTTGGCGAAGCGGTTGGCCTGCCGGTCAAAGTCCTTCCAGCTCATGGCCCGGCGGTAGGGGGCGTCCGGGGAGGCGCTTTCAATGAGGCTGGCCTCCCGCCAGGTCACCGCCCGGTCCCGCTCCTCCGAGGGGTTTATCTCCACCAGCGCCGTCTCCGCTCCGTAAAGCCGGGCGTTGCGCTCCAAAAGCTCTGTAATGACCATATCCTTCCTCCGTTGTCCCGCCTGGTTTTTCCAGGGTGTTTTCTGTCTATATACTTTAATACTTTTAATGGATAAAGTCAAGGGCCAGGGGGAATTTTCCCGAAAAAAGCCCCCGGCCTGGGGGAAGGCTGCTCCCGTGCCGGAGGCCCGCCGCTACGGCGGGGTTTATCCGCTCCCTTCGGTCGCTCTACGCGAAAAGAGGGGCTTAACGCCCCCCTTTTCACACTTTTTCCCCCTCATGACCGACAGGCCCTGCTTCTGGGGAGAGCTTTTTCGAAAGTCTTCGCGCCGGAGGCGCCCTTTGCTTTTATTGCTCGTCCAGATACACTCTGGGTACTCGGCCAGAGATGGCGCAGATGCGCTCGTAAGAGACGGTGCCGCTCTTTTGGGCCACCTCGTCCCAGGTGATTTCCGCCTCCCCCTCCCGGCCCGCCAGGGTCACCGGGTCTCCTGGCGCCACATGGGGGATGCCGGTGACGTCCACCATCAGCTGGTCCATACAGACCCGCCCGGCGATGGGGGCGTATTGTCCCTTCAGAATGACCCGCCCCCCCTGCCAGCCGCACCGGGGGTACCCGTCGGCGTAGCCGATGGCTACAGTGGCGATTTTCCGGGGCTCCTGGGCGGTATAGAGCCGCCCGTAGCTCACCGTGTCCCCTGGGTGTATCTCCTTCACCATGGCCACGGTGGCCCGCAGGCTCATCACCGGCTCCAGCTCCGTCCAGCCCACCTCCTCCGAGGGGGACAGGCCGTACTGGACGATGCCGAAGCGGCACATCCCCAGGCGCATCCCTGGGGTGAGGATGGCCGCCGCCGAGTTGGCGCAGTGGCAAAGCCCCGGATCCATTCCAGCCTTCCGCATCCGGTCCAAAAACCCTTCAAACCGGGCAAACTGCTCCCCGGTGAAGGCGCTGGACGCCTCCCCCAGCTCATCCGCCACAGCAAAGTGGGTGAAGGTGCCGGTGCAGCGCAGGGCGGGGTTTGCCAGAATCTCTGCCGCCTGCCGGAGGCTGTTCGGCTCGCCGGGACGCAGCCCCAGGCGGCCCATGCCGCTGTCCACCATCAGGTGAAAGTCCACCTGCACCCCGGCCCGAAGGGCCTCGGCCCCCAGGGCGGCGGCGTACTCCCCGGAGAAGACCCCCTGAGTCAGCTTCCCCGCAGCCAGGCGGCGGGCGGCGGTAGGGGGTGTGTACCCAAAGAGGAGGATGGGCCGCGTCACCCCGCCCCGGCGCAGCTCCTCCCCCTCCTCCAGGGTGGCGGCGCCGAACCAGTCGGCCCCCTCCTCCTCCAGGGCCAGGGCCACCGGCACCGCCCCGTGGCCGTAGGCGTTTGCCTTCACCACCGCCAGGTACTTCTGCCGGGGGCTCAAAAGTCCCCGCAGCCGCCGGTAATTTCGCCGCAGTGCCTGCAGGTCCACCTGGGCCCAGCACCGTTCTGTCCAGTTCATGTTGTCTGCTCCCTTTCCTTTTTTCTGATAAAACACAACGCCGGACAGGCGCAAGACCTATCCGGCGGAGGTGTTCCATAAAAACCCGCAATGCCGTTACACTGGATGATAAAACCCGTCTTGCGACAGGTGGGTGTCCGCCCTGGGCTTCACGCTCCCTTCGTCCGGCCGGGGCCGGGAGGTCTGCAATCGTCCTTCGGAGTCGGGACTCCCGAAATATAAGTGTTGGATTATATTAACCAGTAATCACGCACATCGCAGGCGGGTGTCCCTTGGGCGTCATTCGGCGGCTTCGCCGTCCTCAAAATCGAAGTAGTCCTCCAGCCGGCCCATAAAGAGCTCGGCCACCCGGTTGTATTCCTCTTCGTTGTCGATGGCATCCAGGTACTGCTCGCCATCCTCGTCCTCTTCCTCGCTTACCCGGAGGATTACCAGCTCCCCGCTGTCCTCCAGGGCCTCCTCCGCCTGGCTTTCGTCATAGAGGGGGACCAAGGCCAGGTACTGCTTTTCCTCCAGCTCCAAAGCGTCCACGATCTCAAACTCGTGCTCCTTGCCGTCCTCATCCAGCAGGCTGATGACGTCTTTTTCCATGCGCTCGTTCTCTTCCATATTCTGTCCTCCAGGTTTTTGTGTTGTGGTGGAGTGGTTTTCTTCTGCTTATAGTTTAACCCATTCTGCCATAGGAAGTCAACTGTTCTGACGATTTTCTCCGCCAAAAAAGAGAAGAAAATGTTACCGTCAATTCATTGATTCCAGGCCCCGTCCGTGGTATAATAAAAAAATGCAGGGGTGCCTGCCTGGGCCCTGTCCCGGAGGAAGGGCGCCCGCAAAAACCTTTCTTGATCCCAGGAGGAACGATTGAAATGTCCATGAAGAAATTTCTGGCGGCCGGCCTGGCGCTGGTCATTCTGGCGGGCTGTAGCTCCCTGGGGGGATCATCTCCAAATACTGAAGGAGGCGAAGTTATGGCCAATCCGCAGTTTGCCAAGGCGAAGGGCCCCACTGCAGTCATCAAAACCACCCTTGGGGATATCACCGTGCAGCTCTACCCCGACGAGGCCCCTAAGACGGTGGAAAATTTCATCACCCACGCCAAGAACGGCTACTACGACGGCATCATCTTCCACCGCGTCATCAACAACTTTATGGTCCAGGGGGGCGACCCCACCGGCACCGGCCGGGGCGGGGAGAGCATCTGGGGGGAGAGCTTTACCGACGAGTTTTCGGATAATCTCCACAACTTCCGGGGGGCCCTCTCCATGGCCAACAGCGGCAGCAACACCAACGGCAGCCAGTTCTTTATCGTCCAGTGCAAGGACCCCCTGGCGGACAGCCTGAAGGACAACACCATGTTCCAGTGGACGGTGAACCAGTTCCAGTGGCAGCTGAACAATGCCTCCGAAAGAGAGGCCATGGCCCTGATGGAGGAGCTGAACGAAAAGCTGGGGCAGTACCAGCAAAGCGGCCTGCCGGAGGAGCTGCTGAAGACCTACCAGCCCGCCATCGAAAAGTACAAGGAGGTGGGCGGCACCCCCCACCTGGATTATAAGCACACCGTCTTCGGCCAGGTAATCGCCGGGATGGATGTGGTGGACGCCATGGCCGCAGTGGAAACCGACGATCAGGATAGGCCTGTAACCGACGTCACCATCCTTTCCATCGAAGTGAAGGAATAAAGAGCGCCAAAAACGAAAAAACGGCAGTCCATCGAAGAAATTTCGGCGGACTGCCGTTTTTTGTTCTGCCAAAGCCTACCTTCTGACAAATTCCCCGCCATCCCCTGCGCTAAGATAAAAAAGGTCCCTTTCCAGAATATGGGGGAAGCGCGGAAAATAGGACAGATTCGACAAATCATGGGGGAAATATACAAAACAAAAAAGGTGTTCCCCCCAAGAGGGGAGAAGGAGGTAGATATGGGCCGCTCGACCGAGATTACAGGACTGAAGGGAAGAGAAAGACTGGCGGAGGCGCTGCGGGAGCAGAGCTATCCGGTTTTGTGCCTATGCTGGGGCGGGGTGGGGCTGGTTCTTTCCATGGCCCGCATCCTGGGGGAAAACGCCCCCTTTGGGGTGGCGCTGGCGGCGGCGGTGCCCTTTCCCCTGGTGCTGCCCAGCGCGGTGGGGGGCATTCTGGGGTATCTGCTGGGGGGCGGCATGGGGGAGAGCTTTCCCCTGGTGGGGGCGCTGCTCCTTACCGCCGTTACCCGGTGGGTGGTAGGGCCCCGGTGGGAAAAGCACCGGGCCTGGACAAGCCCCCTCCTGGCCGGGGGGATGGTGTTTCTGGCCGGGGTGGTCCCCCTGCTTTACGGCAGCCCCCTCTTTTACGATGTGGTGATGTGGGTGACCCAGGTGGTGATGGGGGCGGCCTCCGCCTCCTTTTTGGAGCGGGGGGCTTCCGCCATCCTCCGGAAAGGCCCCCCTGCCGACCGTCTGGATTCCACCGCCCTCTGTATTATGGGGGCCCTTCTGCTGATGGGGCTGGATTCCGCCAGCGTGGGTGGCGTCACCCTGGGACGCATTGCGGCGGTGATGGCGGTCCTTTGCGCCGCCCGGATGGGGAACGAGGGCCTTTCCTCCATTGTGGGGATGGTCTGCGGCCTGGCGGTGGGCTTTGCCACCGGGGACTTCCCGCCGGCCATCACCGTTTACGGCCTGGGGGGGATGCTGGCGGGCATCTTTTCCGCCTTTGGCCGCACCGGCAGCACCCTGGCCTTTCTCTTCACCTACGGGGCTATCAGCGCAATGACCGAAGGCTCGGTATCCGGCTTTATTGAGGTGGCCTTGGGGTCCTTCCTTTTTCTCATGATTCCCCTGCCCTGGTTTCGCCTGGGGAGCGCCCTGGTCCGTCCCGCTGCCGCCGATGAGCAGGCGGTGAAGCTGGTGGTGGAGGAGCGGCTCCAATCCGCCGCCGCGGCGTTGCGGGATGTTTCCCAGACCACCCGCGATGTGGCCCGGCGGCTGGGGGACCTTTCCGGCGGGGATCTTTCCTCCATCTATGACCGGGTGGGGGAGCACCTCTGCCAGAAGTGCACCTACCGCCTTTGCTGCTGGGAGGAGCAGTACAACGAAACGGTGGCGGCGCTGGCAAGGGGGATGGGCCGTCTCCGCCAGGGGCTGCCCCTGGCCGGGGAGGAACTGCTGGACGGCCTTTCCCGGTGCCAGAAGCGGGAGGAGGTGGCCCGGTTCCTGGCGAAGGAGTACCGCCTGTGGATAAGCCGGGAGGACAGCCGCCTTCAGTCCGCCCGGATACGTTCGGTGGTCACCGACCAGTTCGAGGGCCTGGCCCTGGCCCTGGAGGGGGTGCGGGACGCCATCGGGGAGGTGGGGGCCGGGGACCGTGTGCTGGCCGCCCGTGTAAAGGAGCTCTTTCTGGACGCCCGCATGGAGCCCCAGGGGGCGGTGTGCTGGAAGAACCGCCAGGGGCGGGCCGTCATCAAGGTGACGGTGCCCAAGTACAAGATGACCAGGGCGGTTCCCGCGGAGCTGATGCGGGAGCTTTCCGCCATCACCGACCTGCGCTTTAACTACCCGGTCCTGAGCGACGGGGGGAAGTGGGCCCAGTATACCTTCTGCGAGCACGCCCCCTATGCCGCCGAGTACGGCGCCTGCCAGGTCATTTGCGGGGGGAACAAGCTCTGCGGGGATAGCTACCGCTTCCTCACCCTGGAAGGGGGAGCGGCCCATCTGGTACTCTCCGACGGCATGGGCAGCGGCGGCGGCGCGGCGGTGGATTCCACCATGGCGGCGGCCCTCATCACCCGGCTGCTGGAGGCGGGGGGCAGCTGCCAAAGCACCCTCCCCCTGGTGAAATCCGCCCTGGCGGTGAAAAGCGGGGAGGAGAGCCTGGCTACGGTGGATACCGCCCGCATCGACCTTTACACCGGCCGGATGGAGCTTTACAAGGCGGGGGCCGCCCCCACCGTGGTGGTGCGGGACGGCCGCGCCCTGGAAATCGACTCCAGCTCCCTCCCCGCCGGTATCCTCAGCGGGGTCAGCTTCCAGCGCAGCGACGTGGCCTTGGGGCTGGGGGACATGGTGCTTCTCCTTTCCGACGGGGCCACCACCCAGGGCAGCGGCTGGATTGCCCGGATGGCGGAGGAGGAGCAGCCCAAGGACCTCAACGAGTTCTGCAAGAAGATCGCCACCACCGCCCGCCTGCGCCGCAGCGACGGCCGGGAGGACGATATCACCGTCCTCTGCTGCCGGCTGGTCAATAATAGTTAAGAAGCCGTACCAATAGCCGCCGCAAGCACCTCGGCACGAACGAGAACACCAATGGACTTCTTCGTGAGTTTTTTCCAAAAGGTTATGACCTGGCAAACGTCTCAACCCAGTTTCTTCAGTTGGTGGAAGATGCCTTAAACTTCCGCCCCAGAAAATCGTTGGCCTTTAGAACTCCCTTTGAAATCTATTTCTCCCTTCTGTTGCACTTCACTTGACAATTCAAGCGAAAGAAAAAAGGAAGCGAAAAAAGAACGGCGAAGCGATGGGGGAGGGGCAGCAGGGGCCGCAAAAGGCTGGTAATTACAAGACGGCCAGGGAGGATCCCGGTTTTTGGGAGGAGATATTATTGTAAGACAAAAACAGAGGGACGCGGCCAAAAGCGTCCCTCTGTTTTTTCAGCGGGGAGTTTGTTAGGATTTGGGGAGCATCTCGAAGACCACCTGCACCTCGGCGGAGACGGTGCTGCTGCCGGGGCGGATGGTAGTGCGGACGGATTCCATCTTCGAACCGCTGCCAACATCCGGGTTCGCGGCTGCTTCATCGTAATTCCGCACGGTAGCCACCGCCCGGCTGGTTTCGTCAACCTTTTTCACCTGCCCTACGGTCTTGCCAGCCGCCTCGGCCAGGACCTCCGCCTTTGTCCGGGCAAGGGCGATGGCGTCAGCCAGGGCGGTGTTATACATCTCGTCCTCGTTGCTCAGCAGGTAGGACACACCGTTAAGCTCGTTGGCGCCGGCGGCGATAGCGGCGTCCACCACATCCCCGGCCTTGGTGATGTCCCGAACATAAACGGTGAGGTCGGTGCTCATGCGGTAGCCGGTGAGATTGCCGTTGCTGTCGTAGTTGTTCCACATGTTCATATTGGTGGTCTGGATATCCTTTTCCTCAATGCCCATCTCCGCCAGGGCCGCCAGGGTGGCGTTGATGGCGGCGGTGTTTTCCTCACGGGCGATGCTTGGGGTGGCGGCGCGGCTGCTGACACCCAGCGACACCTTGGCGACATCGGGGGTGGCCTCCATGCCGGACTTGCCCACCACGGTGATGGTCTCCGGCTCTCCCTCCTGGTGGAGGCGGACAGTGGTTTCCGCCGGGGCGGCGGCTCCCCCGGCGCATCCGGCCAGGGAAAGGGCGAGGGTGATGACCAATACTGCAACTAGAAACTTTTCCATCGTGCAAACTGCTCCTTTCTGTATGTAGCCTCAATTTCCTTACAGTCATTAAGTGGCGAAAAAGCGCCGGTTTATTGCGCCTGCCGGAAAATATGTAAAAAAATGCCCCCGCCCGGCCTGTGCCGGAGAAGCGGGAGCTTGGTTCAGGTCTTTTTAATAAATTCCTGGTGGCACCGGGGACAGGTGATGGCGATGGTTCCCCGGCCCTTGGGGACCCGCAGCCGCTGGCGGCAGCCGGGACAGCGGTAGTACCGGTGGGTACGGTCGTTCATCCGGGCCAGCCAGCCGCGCCATTTGTTTTGCAAACCCTGCCCGTACTGGAGGAAGAGCCCGTTTTCCCTGGCGCGGGCGGAGATGTTCCGGGAAAGCATCCGGTAGTAGGCCAGCCCCAGCAGGACAAAGCCCAGCACCGCCAAAAACCACAAACGGCCGCGGGTGAACATCACCAGCACCATGGAAAGGAGCAGCATGGCAAAGGAAAGCTGATCCACCCCGTACCGCCCCATCATAAACCTGCGAAACCAGTTCACAAAAAAGCCTCCTTAAAGAGAACTTGTATTCTGCCCTTTTATAATAGCACCGGAAGCGGGGCGGTTTGGTGAACAGACTGAAAATTTTCCGGGGATGTTCCGTGAAGAAAAAAAGAGGACAGACCCGCTACACGCCTACCGTTTCTGTGTCCTCCTCGCCGGCGAATTCCCACTGGCTCAAAAGGTCCCCGAAGAGGTCACCCAGGGTGGCGGCAGGGGGCGGCGGGGCGCTG
>OFHO01000402.1_pt1 | contig 41166 bp, 34 predicted proteins | sample 1521531 | NCBI WGS metagenome assembly OFHO01 (sample SAMEA3504124, study PRJEB24116) | mouse gut metagenome | biome: mouse gut; feature: mouse-associated habitat; material: faeces | place: Denmark | collected 2011
GTGAGTACCTGGGCAACGAAGTTTGAGGGATTGTTCGGGACGCGTAATTTCCTTATGACGGATGAAAAGCAGCAGACGGCGGCGTATGCCAATTCTGTGTGGGTCTATATGGATGTGGAGAAGGGAAGGCCTGCAAGACCGGACAGGCGGGAAATTGAACTCTATGGAACGGAGGAACCGCTGCCTATGGAGTATGCGCCGCGGAAAATTGAGCTGCCGGGGAATTTAGAAGATGGAGAGCCGTTCCCGGTGCGGAAGTATCATATAGATACGAACGAGCACGTGAATAACTGCCAGTATGTGCAGATGGCGCAGGAAGCGCTGAAAGAGCCGATGGATGTCAGGAAACTGCGGGTGGAGTATAAGAAATCAGCTGTGTATGGCGATATCATTTACCCTAGGACGGCGTATGAAGAGGATAGAGCCGTAGTGGAACTGTGCGACGGGGCGGGGAAGGCTTATGCGGTGGTGGAGTTCTCTTGATGGAGAAATGTGAGTTTAAGATACAAGTACACGTAACACAAAGGAGAGGGAAATACAGATGTCATTATCGGAGAATTTGGGAAAGAAAGTAAGGTTGATGATTGTAAAAGAAGTGGAGTTCGGCGTTTATCTCGGCAACAGCCAGGAGAAGGTGCTGCTTCCTAAAAAACAGGTCCCGCGGGGGTTAGAAGCAGGCGATCCGGTGGAGGTGTTCTTGTACAAAGACTCTTCGGACAGGCTGATAGCCACCACGAACGAGCCTAAGATCACCCTCGGGGAGCTGGCGGCGCTGAAAGTCGTGGATGTGGGACGGATCGGGGCTTTTCTGGACTGGGGGCTTGAGAAGGATTTGCTGCTTCCATTCCGGGAGCAGACGGCGAAGGTCAGGAAGGGGGACGAGGCGCTGGTGGCTTTGTATGTGGACAAGTCAGGAAGGCTTTGTGCGACGATGAAGGTCTATGAGCGGCTGCGTCTGGATTCCCCCTATCAGAAGGACGACCAGGTGGAAGGAATCATATATGATACCAGTGATAATTTCGGGGTATTTGTCGCTGTGGATGACTGTTATTCCGCATTGATTCCCAAAAAGGAGGTGTACGGCGACCTGAAAGTGGGCGACCGTATCCATGCGCGGGTCACAAGGGTCAAGGAGGACGGGAAAATGGATCTCGCCGTGAGGGAGAAGGCGTTCCTTCAGATGGACGTGGATGCGCAGGCGATTATGGAGCGGCTGGAAGAATCCGGAGGCCGGCTGCCGTTTACGGATAAGGCAGAACCGGAACGGATCAAGGAGGAATTTGACATGAGCAAGAATGCGTTTAAGCGCGCCGTGGGGCGGCTCTTGAAGGAAGGCAGGATAGAAATTTGTGAAAAATCTATTGAAATTCGCAAGAGATAGGGTATAATAGGAAAGACGACGAAGGTAAGATAAGGAAATCAGAAAGGAGCTTTTGGAATCATGAAAGTGCAGAACATTACGAACATTGACAAATTTTTTTCTGTAATTGACGATTGCTCAGGAAAAGTAGAATTAGTGACGGGAGAGGGCGACAGGCTGAATTTGAAGTCGAAGCTGTCCCAGTATGTATCTATGGCGAATATTTTCTCTAACGGTGAGATCCCGGAGCTGGAGATTATTGCATATGAGAAGAAAGATATAGACAAGCTGGTGAAGTTCATGGTGGACGGCGAGTAGGCAGGTAATCAGCGGCAGATACATGAAAGAGGTGTTCCCGGAAGGCTGGGGGCGCCTTTTTTATCATAGTAGGAAACTTCGTATGTATTTACACAAAAAGGAGAAAATATGAGTTTTGCACATCTTCACGTCCACACGGAGTACAGCCTGTTGGACGGTTCAAATAAGATAAAAGAATGCGTAGCCCGTGTGAAGGAGCTGGGGATGGACAGTGTGGCAATCACGGACCATGGCGTCATGTTCGGGGTAATCGACTTCTACCGGGCGGCGCGGGCGGCGGGAATCAAGCCTATCCTTGGGTGCGAGGTCTATGTAGCTCCGGGTTCCCGTTTCGACAAGGAGGCCTTAGGTAACGGCGACGACCGTTACTACCATCTGGTCTTGCTTGCGGAAAATGACGAAGGCTACCATAACCTGATGAAAATCGTTTCCCGAGGATTTACGGAAGGGTACTACTATAAGCCCCGTGTGGACATGGAAGTATTGAAAGAGTTCCACAAGGGAATCATCGCCCTGAGCGCCTGCCTTGCAGGGGAGGTTCAGAAAAATATCCTGCGGGGCATGTATGACGAGGGAAAGAAGGCGGCTTACCGGTATCAGGAAATTTTCGGGAAGGGGAATTTCTTTTTGGAATTACAGGATCACGGGCTGCAGGAGCAGAAGCTTGTGAACCAGTCCCTTCTTAGGATGTCCAAGGAGACAGGGATTGATTTGGTGGCCACCAACGATATCCACTATACCTATGCAGAAGATGAGAAGCCTCACGACATGCTTTTGTGCATCCAGACAGGGAAGAAGCTCTCCGATGAGAATCGGATGCGCTATGAGGGCGGGCAGTATTACATTAAGTCAGAGGAAGAGATGAAGGAGTTGTTCCCTTATGCACAGGAAGCCCTTGAGAACACTCAGAAGATAGCCGACCGCTGCCATGTGGAGATTGAATTCGGCGTAACGAAACTGCCGAAATACGATGTGCCGGAGGGATTCACATCCTGGGAGTACCTGAACTATCTGTGCCAAGAAGGAATGAAAAAACGTTATCCGGAAGGCGGGGATGAGCTCAAGGAACGGCTGGAATATGAACTGTCCGTCATCAAGTCCATGGGTTACGTGGACTATTTCCTGATTGTATGGGATTTTATCAAATATGCAAAGGACCATGATATCATGGTGGGACCTGGGCGTGGTTCTGCCGCCGGAAGTATTGTGGCGTACTGCCTTGAGATCACCAGTATCGATCCCATCCGGTATCAGCTCCTGTTCGAGCGTTTCCTGAACCCGGAGCGTGTGTCCATGCCGGATATTGACGTAGATTTCTGCTTCGAGCGGCGGCAGGAGGTTATTGATTATGTGGTGGAAAAGTACGGCACCGACCGGGTCGTACAGATTGTCACCTTTGGTACGATGGCGGCGAAGGGCGTGGTGCGGGACGTGGGGCGTGTTATGGATCTGCCCTATGCGTTTGTGGACGGAATCGCGAAGATGATACCGAGGGAGCCGGGAGTCAATATCACACTGAACCGGGCTTTAGAGATGAATCCGGATTTGCGGAAGCTGTATCAGGAGGATGAACAGGTCCATGAGCTGATCGATATGTCCAAGCGGCTGGAAGGCCTTCCAAGGCATACTTCCATGCATGCGGCAGGCGTAGTAATCAGTCAGAAGTCCATTGATGAGTATGTGCCGCTGTCCCTTGGGTCTGACGGTTCGATTACGACCCAATTTACCATGACAACGTTAGAAGAGCTGGGGCTTTTAAAAATGGATTTCCTTGGGCTTAGGACGTTGACGGTGATTCAGGACGCCGCAAGGCTTGCTGGGGAGAGCAGCGGTGCGGCGGTTGACTTGGAGAAGATTGACTATGACGACAAGAAGGTGCTTGGCTCTATCGGGACGGGACGTACGGACGGTATATTCCAGTTGGAGAGCGGCGGGATGAAGAGCTTTATGAAGGAGCTAAAGCCACAGAACCTGGAGGATGTCATTGCAGGAATTTCCCTGTACCGTCCCGGTCCGATGGATTTCATTCCCCAATATATCCGGGGGAAGGATCATCCGGAGACGATTACCTACGACTGTCCGCAGTTAGAGCCAATCCTGGCCCCTACCTACGGCTGTATCGTGTATCAGGAACAGGTCATGCAGATTGTGCGTGATTTGGCGGGGTATACTCTTGGGCGGAGTGACCTTCTGCGCCGCGCAATGTCCAAGAAGAAGGGGGACGTGATGCAGAAGGAACGCCAGAGCTTCGTCTATGGAAATGCGGATGAAGGGGTCCCGGGGTGCATTACTAACGGGATTGACGAGAAGACGGCGAATAAGATTTACGATGAAATGATTGATTTTGCCAAGTATGCGTTCAACAAGTCTCATGCGGCGGCTTATGCCGTAGTGGCTTACCAGACGGCGTGGCTGAAATATTACTATCCTGTAGAGTTCATGGCGGCGCTCATGACATCCGTGATTGATGCGCCCAGTAAGGTAGCGGAGTATATTTACACCTGCCGCCAGATGGGGATTGAGATCCTGTCGCCGGACATCAATAAGGGCGAGGGGAATTTCTCGGTGGATGGAGGAAATATTCGGTATGCGCTTACTGCAATCAAGAGTATCGGGCGGCCTGTGATTTCCGCGGTCATTGAAGAGCGAAAGGCGAGAGGACATTTCCGTAATCTGAAGGATTTTATTGAGCGGATGGCGGGGAAGGATATTAACAAGCGGACGATAGAGAACTTTATTAAGTCAGGGACATTCGACAGCTTAGGAGGGACCAGGAAGCAGTACATGGTCATCTATGTGCAGATTATGGACCAGGTGAATCAGGAACGGAAGAATTCCATGGACGGGCAGATGTCGCTGTTCGATATGGTGGGAGAGGACCAGAAAGCCGAATTCGATGTGCCGCTGCCGGATGTGGGAGAGTATGAGAAGGAGACGAAATTTGCATTTGAGAAAGAAGTGCTTGGGTTCTATTTAAGCGGGCATCCCATGGAGGAATACGAGGAGAAATGGAGGAAGAACATTTCCAAGACTACGCTGGATTTCCAGATTGACGAGGAGACGGGGCGGACGAAGGTACACGATGGGGCAAGGGAGGTCATCGGCGGCATGATTACGTCCAAGACCATTAAGTACACGAAGCAGAATAAGGTGATGGCGTTTGTTACCCTTGAAGATTTGGCGGGAGCCGTGGAGGTAGTGGTATTTCCCCGGGATTTTGAGAAGAACCAGCAGTACTTGAATGAAGATGAAAAGGTCTTCATCCGGGGAAGGGTGTCGGAGGAGGACGAGGCGGCGAGTAAGCTTATCTGTGAGAAGGTAATCCCCTTCGGGCAGACGAAGCGGGAACTCTGGCTTCAGTATGCCGACAAGGAGTCCTATCTTGCGGGGGAACGCAAGCTTTTCGAGCTGCTTGGTGATTCGGACGGGCAGGATATGGTGGTGATTTACTGTAAGAAGGAGAAGGCGGTGAAGCGTCTGGCTGCAAACAGAAGCGTCAATGCAGATAAGCTGCTGCTGAACAAATTGACGAATTATCTGGGAGAATCTTGTGTAAAAGTAATAGAAAAACCCATTGAAAACCTTTGTTAAATAATGTACAATGAGGGGCGAGAGAGACAGATAGAAAATGATTCCGGTGGAATGTCATTTTGCGCTGGGATCATGGATGCTCAACATGAAATGACTACACATGGAGGAATGATTTATGGCAAAAGTAATTCGTACAATCGGAGTATTAACCAGTGGAGGCGATGCGCCAGGAATGAATGCGGCAATCCGTGCCGTTGTTCGTACGGGACTTGGCAAGGGTCTGAGAGTCAGAGGAATCAGGAAGGGTTATCAGGGATTGTTGGATGAAGAAATCATTGATTTGTCTGCGCGGGATGTTTCCGATACGATCCAGCGCGGAGGTACGATTCTTCAGACGGCGCGGTGTGAAGAGATGCGCACGGAGGAAGGGCAGCAGAGGGCGGCTGCAATCCTGAAGAAGTACGGTGTGGACGGGCTGGTGGTAATCGGCGGAGACGGTTCCTTTGCGGGCGCCCAGGCGTTGGCGAATCTTGGAATCAACACGATTGGTGTCCCGGGGACGATTGACCTTGACATTGCCTGTACGGAGTATACGATTGGGTTCGATACGGCTGTGAACACGGCGATGGAAGCGATTGATAAGGTACGTGATACGTCTACTTCCCATGAGAGATGTTCCATCATTGAGGTAATGGGAAGGGATGCAGGCTATCTGGCTCTGTGGTGCGGAATTGCCAACGGTGCGGAGCGTATCCTGCTGCCGGAAGAGCATGGTTACGATGAGAGTGCGATTGTGGCCGACATTCAGGAGTGCAGGAAGCGCGGCAAGAAGAATTATATCATCATCAATGCGGAAGGTATCGGCGGTTCTATTGAGATGGCGGAGCGTATTGAGGAAGCTACCGGCATGGAGACCCGTGCGACGATTATCGGCCACATGCAGCGTGGAGGAAGCCCGACCTGTAAGGACAGGGTCTATGCATCTATCATGGGCGCGATGGCAGTGAACCTTCTGATTGAAGGGAAGACGAACCGTGTTGTGGGATATAAGCATGGACAGTATGTGGACTTTGATATTAATGAGGCGCTTGGCATGCAGAAGGGCATTCCGGTCTATCAGTATGAGATCGCGAAGGATTTGGCACTGTAGCAGGCGGCGTGCCTGAAACGGGCGGCAGGCGTATTTTAGAGAGTGAAAAGGAGTTGTCAGAAGAGGTGATATTTTCTGGCAGCTCCTTTTGTTATATATGGAATCCGTAAATTTTCCTGCTAAATCCGTTGTTATAATCTTACAGATTGCTATTTTTTCCTACATGTAGTATAGTAAATATTGACAGACAGGGAAGGCTGTCTGCGAAGATGGTATTTTTCAAGATTTACTGCTTTATATGAATTATAATGATTAGCAGAAGTTTCTGTAAATTCAGGAAAGGAGTGAAATTCCACAGGAAATAGGACGCGGTCTGTGGAAGATGTGGGTTTCATATGGAGAATCATTTAGTATGGAAGGAAGAGTACAATATCGGAGTAGACGTTATTGACAAGGAGCATCAGAGGCTGTTCAAAATTATTAACAAGCTATTTGCATTTGGGAAAGAGGAGAAGAAGAGCAAGTGGGCGTGCCAGGAAGGAATCAAGTATTTCAAAGACCATGCGGTGAAGCATTTTTTAGAAGAGGAGAAGTATATGATGTCGGTCGGGTACGAAGGACTTGCCGCGCACAGGCATCAGCACGAAGGATTCCAGAAAAAGATGCTGCCTGCCCTTGAGGCGGAGCTGGAACAGACGAATTATTCAGAAAATGCAGTGGACCATTTTTTAGGTGTCTGCATCGGGTGGCTGATCGGGCATACTTTGACAGAGGACCGTGCGATTACGGGAGAAGGGGTAAGCAAGTGGGAGAATCTTCTGCCGGAGGAAGAGCTTGAGGCGATGAAGAAGGTAATCGTCCAATTGGTTTATGATATGTTCCGGCTGGAGTCCCGCGTACTCAGTGACGGTTACAGCGGAGAGAAGTTTGGGAGAGGAATATATTGCCGCCTGGTCTATGGTATGGAGCAGGAGGAGGAAAATAGCGAGATTTTTCTGGCATTTGAGGAAAAGCTGCTGATCAACACTGTCGGAAAGGTCATGGGAATCGAGACGAACCGGCTGGATACGATGTTGGTCAATGCAACCAGATTAACGGCGCAGCAGTTCGTAAAACGTGTGATGGAGCATCTGCCGGATGCGGAAAGATGCGAGATCAAGGAAGAGAACCTTCTTACATATGAGCAGTTCCAGGATGTGTTTGAGAAGGAGAAGATGCAGGCCAGCCTGTTGTTCGATACGGGAGAAGGGTATTTTGCCTACTGTGTCATTGCACCCCATATGCTGGAAAAAGGCGCGGTGACTCCAATCGGCGTGGAGAATGCCATGGAGGAGGTCGAAGAATATCTCAAGAAGAGGGATATCCCCCAGAGAAAGAAGATATTGGTGGTAGATGATTCCATGACGATCCGGCATGGAATGAAGCAGTTGCTGTGCGAAGATTATGAGATTGCGGTGGCGGCGTCGGGAATGTCGGCGATTCGTTCGATTGCTCTGGATAGTCCGGATCTGGTTCTTCTGGATTATGAGATGCCGGTCTGTGACGGGAAACAGGTTTTGGAGATGATTCGTTCTGAGGAGGACTTTGCCAAAATCCCGATTATCTTCCTGACGGGGAGGACGGATCCGGCGACGGTGAAAAAACTGGTATCTTTGAAACCGGACGGGTATCTTGCGAAGTATCTGAAGCCAGAGGAGATTAAGCAGAAGATCGATGCTTACTTTACAGGAGAAGGGGATTTCGCCTTCTGTGTCATTGCGCCCCATATGTCGGGGAAAGGTGCGGCGACTCCGATTAGCGTGGAGAATGCCATGGAAGAGGTCGAAGAATATCTCAAGAAGAGAGAAATACCGCAGAGGAAGAAGATACTGGTGGTAGATGATTCCATGACGATCCGGCAGGGAATGAATCAATTGCTGTGCGAGGATTATGAGATCGCGATGGCATCGTCGGGAATGTCTGCAATCCATTCTATTTCCATGGATCGACCGGATCTGGTGCTGCTGGATTATGAGATGCCAGTCTGTGACGGGAAACAGGTCCTGGAGATGATCCGTTCCGAGACGAACTTTGCCGGAATCCCGGTCATCTTCCTGACGGGAAGGACAGATCCGGCGACAGTGAGAAAACTGATATCATTGAAACCAGACGGTTATCTCGCGAAATATCTGAAGCCAGAGGAGATCAAGCAGAAGATCGATGCTTACTTTGAGAAGAAAAAGGATTGAGATTTTCGGTGAAGAAGGAGAGGAATAGTCGGATGGGGTATTGATTCCCCATCCTTTTTTTGTTGTTTCGCTGATCACTATATCAGATATGCGTAAGCCGCCTCGCAGACAAATACGACGGCACAGCATATGGCGGCGATTCCCATCATATTGATTCCCCGCCATGCGGCGATGATTCCCGCAGCCAGCGCAAGGATACCTGCCGCCGGGACCTGGGGCGCCGTGATGATTGCCGGGAATGTCATGACCGCAAGGGTTACATAAGGCACATAGTAGAGGAATGAGCGTATCAGCGGGTTTTTAATCTTCCCGCGTATCAGCGTCAGCGGAAGCACACGGATGAAGCAGGATACCGCCGCCGCGACCAATATGTAAATGTAGATATTATGAGTCATATTCCACTGCCTCCTTATCTGGGTCTGTTGCCGCAGTATGCCCTTCCTCATCCTTCACGGGGAATAATACGGCTGCAAGTCCGGCAATGATTACCGTCAGCAGGCTAATCTTCATACTGTCGGACATAGAATCGAACAAAGGAATCTTGGATACGGCATAACTAACCGCAAAGCTTACAAGTACGACGCCGCCGACAATCTTATTCTGTTTGGAGGCGGGAACGATAATTGCCACAAACATGCCGTACAGCGCAACGCTCAGGGCGCTTACGACAGACGGAGGCAGGACGTTGCCGGCAACAATCCCCAAAGCTGTTCCAAGCGCCCAGCTCGGCAGTGCGATTGCCATTGCGCCGTAATTATAATAAGGGTTCAGCTTTCCGGTCCTTCCGATGCTGATGCCGAAGATTTCGTCTGTAATCCCGAACCCCAGTAGGAATCTGTGCAGGAGGGAAGTGTCTGTGGCAAATTTCTGGCTCAATGCGCAGCTCATCAGCAGATAACGTATATTCGTGACCAGAATGACAAACGCCATCTCGAAATAAGGCGCGTTCGCAAGGATTACCGTAAATTCTGCATACTCTCCTGCGGAGGCATGGTTCAAGAGACTGGACAGGAAACCCTGAATGGGATTCAAACCGGCTTTTTTTGCCACTATCCCCAGTGAAAATGCAACCGCAAAGTATCCCAGTGCAATGGGGATTCCGTCCCGTATTCCATTAGTAAATGCATTCTTGCTACGACTCATTGTTTCTTCCGCTATGCAGGCAAAATTGCCGGTAAGCCTCTCCGTTTAAATTTTTCCATGTAAATACCCCGTCTTCCAGCATCATATAGCTGTGTTCGCTTCCGTCCTTAGGGATGGAGACAGAACCTGGGTTTATGTAATACTTGCCGCCGAAATCTTCTATTACAGGGATATGGGTATGCCCGTGAAGCAGGATATCGCCCGCTTTCAGCATGGGTGGATTGGCAGTATTATGGATATGTCCGTGTGTTGCAAATATCATATGTCCCTGCTCGTACAGGATACAGTAGTCGGCAAGGATTGGGAATTCCAAAACCATCTGGTCTACGTCTGTGTCGCAATTCCCGCGGACGCACAGGATGTCTTCCTTCATGTCATTTAGAAGATCTATGACTTCTTTTGGGGCGTAGCCTTCCGGAAGATCGTTCCTCGGACCATGGTAGAGGATATCTCCAAGGAGGAGCAGCTTGTCCGGCTGTTCGGCCTGATAACGTTTCAGTAATTGTCTCAGATAGTAAGCGCTTCCGTGAATGTCAGATGCGATCAATATTCTCATGGTATCTAAAGTCCTTTCCGTAAAATAGATTAGGCAATCGATATTTGTCGATTCCCTGCATAATAGTATAGTCTGTATGAAGGCGGGTTTCAAGGAAAAGTTAATTTTTCCCCTGCAGGCAGAAAATCTTTGGATAAATACGGCGTTTCTTGTATAATAGAAGAAGATACATATGCAAGAGGGAGGGAAAACCGTGGAGAGAGATACGTCAAGTACAATTAAGCGCGCCGAACATTTTCAGATCGTATTGATTGGAGAAGGCCTGATTGTCGGAGGCATTGCCGGGCTTGTGATGGTGCTGTACCGGATGTTCCTGGAATATGCGGGGAAATGGCTGAATATGATTCTTGGATTCTGCAAAGGGAATCCGGTGCGGATTGCAGGATGGTTTCTGATATTGTTTGTGCTGGCATGGCTGGTAGGAAAGCTTTTGAAGTATGAGCCGATGATATCAGGCAGCGGGATTCCGCAGCTTGAGGGTGAAATGATAGGGAAATTAGACCAGAGATGGTGGAGGGTTCTCCCGGCAAAATTCCTTGGAGGCTTCTTATGTCTCCTTGGCGGCCTGGCATTGGGCAGAGAGGGACCGTCCATCCAGCTTGGGGCGATGGTGGGAAAAGGAGTCTCCAAAGGAATGGAGCGGGGAGTGACGGAGGAAAAGTACCTTTTGACCTGCGGGGCAAGCGCGGGGCTTGCGGCGGCGTTCCATGCGCCTCTGGCGGGCGTTATGTTCTCGCTGGAGGAGGTGCATAAGAATTTCTCCGTATCTGTACTGGTATCCGTCATGACGGCATCATTGACGGCTGATTTTATGGCGACTACGGTCATGGGAGTGGATTCTGTGTTCCAGTTTGAGATTGTCGGCGCGCTGCCGCCGGAACATTACGGACTGATATTGTTATTAGGAATCGTACTGGGGGCGCTGGGGGCGTTCTATAACTGGTTTACCCTAAAGGTGCAGTCGCTCTACCGCAATGCAAAGAGGCTCAGTGTGACGCAGAAGCTTATGATTCCGTTCTTCTGTGCCGGCGTCCTTGGATTTACGATGCCAGAATTCCTTGGAAGCGGACATGCCCTGCTTGATTATCTGACGACGGAAGACGTCATGCTTGGTACGGTATTATTCATTCTGGCAGGAAGGTTTATCTTTTCGGCAGTCTGTTTCGGCTCCGGCGCTCCGGGAGGCATCTTCTTCCCGCTGCTGGTGTTGGGAGGCTTTATCGGGGGCGCGTTTGCAACGGTAGGCGTCCAGTATATGGGACTGGATATGATGTACATCAATAATTTTGTTGTGCTTGCCATGGCGGGGTATTTTGCGGCGATTGTGCGCGCCCCGCTGACTGGTATTATATTGATTTTCGAGATGACCGGGACGCTGAGCGAGATGATGACATTGTCGATTGTGTCGATTGTGGCATATATGGTGGCGACCCTGCTTCGGTCGAAGCCGATTTATGAAAGCCTTCTTGAAAGGATATTGGAGCAGCAGAACGGAGAAAAGGCTGTGGATCATGGAGAGAAAGTATTGCAGAATTTTGTGGTGCTTCAAGGCTCCAAACTGGAAGAGTCATTGATGAAAGAGATTGAATGGCCGGGGAATTGCCTGATTGTCGCGATTCAGAGGGGATCTGACGAGATTATCCCAAGGGGAAGTACGAAGATGCAGACCGGGGACGTCATTGTGGCGATGACCAACGAAAGAGAAGCCGCAGCCGTACATGATGAGTTGGAGAGACTGTGCCGGGAGGTGTTTTAAAGAAGTGTATTTCGTTTGTGAAAGGGGGCGCCGGAAAATCCGACACCCCCTGATAGGTAAAGACATTAGCGGCATAAACGTCTGGTTTAGAATCCTACGGTTCTCCCTTTTTCCATCCGTGTAAGCTGCCGTTCCCCTTCGTCCGCAATCGTGCGGAAGTCCTGAATCGTCTGTGCCATCTGCGGCAATGCCTTAGCCTTGTAAGTGCTGATGTCATCCAATGCAGACAGGGTGTCCGCAAACGCCTGTTTCAGGGTATCCGGCGAGATGCTTGCCTCCACGGCTTCCCGCTGGATAGCGGTTCCCTGTTCTTTCAGCATCCGGGATGTGGCGCTGATCATATCATTGGTGGCCGCATTGAGCATCTGGACTTTTTCCAGTACAATCTTCTGGTTATACAAAGCGCCTGCAACCGTCACCGCCACACGAAGGGCTGCGACCGTCACCGTCTGCGCCCGATCTACGGCGCGGATCAGTTCCAGATTGTTCTTCCGTATCACTTCCATAGCGATGATTCCCTGCTGGTTCACCACCAGTAATTGCTGGAAATCCATCAGCCTTTGCCGGAGCGGGAAAATGATTTCTTCTTCAACGAATTTGATACGTTCCTCAGAATCACCGGAAATCTTTGCGTTTTCCACGGCGTTTGCAAGGTAGCTGTCAAGCTGCGAGCCAAGCTCAATCTTCTGTGTCAGCTGCTTCGTCAAATCCCGCATTGCCGCCTGTTCAATTTCCAGAGTGGTATTGTCATTTTTTAAAACCGTCCGCCCCTTTTCCAAAGTTTTCACGATACCCGCAATCTCAGCGTCGGCGGTCTTGAACCGCTCGAAATATCTGCGGATAGGGTTGAAGACCTTGCCAAGGACGCCCGTCTTGGTAAAATCGAGCCCTGACGGGTCTAAATCACGCATCTTGATGGACAAGTCTTCGAGTCCCCGTGCAACTTCGCCGGATTCTCCTCCGGCGCGGCTAAAATCCCCCATCCGTTTCTGCAAAATGCTGTTCTTTGTCTGTGACTGCCGCACCAAATCCGAGCCGAATGTCTCGACCACTTGGACAAATTCCCGGCGCTGGGCAAGAGAATCCAAATCAACTGCCATAATCTGGTCAGCCTTGTCTTTGACCACATTGGTAATGACCGTCTTCTCCTCAGGGGTAGGCGCCAGTTCTGCGGCAACCTCTTTCTTGATTGCTTCTGTATCCGGCAGATCCAGTGAGAATCCGCCGGAGCTTTCTTTCGTGGTTGGTAAATCCAGTGAAAATCCGCTCATAATTGTTCCCTCCTAAGTGGATAGATGATGAAAGCTGCATATGTAAAAGCTGCCTTCCGACTTCTGATTGAATAGAGTTACATATTCGCATTAAATAAAGTTTTCAGCTGGTAAACGACGTCGTCGGTGGACGCGTCGATACTTGCCGCCTCATTTACGGAGCTGATGCTCTGCAAAGCGGACAGGTCGGCATTGTAGCCAATAGTATAGACCGGAATCTTCAGGCCGCTTAAAACATCCCGGATATCGTGCAGGTTATAACCCACATTGGTCTCCCCGTCGCTCAGTACAAACAGCATGGGCTTTGCGTCCGGGTATTCCTCCATCTGCTTGCGGATCATATCAAGCGCAACGCAGATTGCGTCAAAGGTTGCCGTGCCGCCGGATGCGTAGAGGTTTTCTACGCTTCCTTTAAAATAAGTCTGCTGCTCCAGATTGAACTGCCCGATTGGAAGTTCGATGGTCACGTCGTCTGCATAACTCACAAGGCCGATATAATTTTCCGGGTTGATGTATTTCATGCTGTTAATCAAGGATGTCTGGAGGGCAATCAGCGGTTCGCCGTCCATGCTTCCGGAAACGTCCGTCACGAACACGCCGATGACCGGCCTTCCGTTATCTTTGTTGGTCTTGTAAAGTTTCTGGGCGGCTGTCAGGATATCCCCGGAGACAGGCTGGTATTCGCAGGTATAGTCCTTCATGCCGTTGAAGCCGTACTCCGTTGCCCGCGCCATAGCTTTTTCCGTCCCGCAGTATTCGGAAAAAAGTTTCAGAATCTCCTTTTGCTCCGGGCTTGCAGAGTCTACGCTGACCAATGGGTTGTCATGGCGGTAGCCGTATGGGGTAAAGGTGTAATTACTGGACAGAAGGGTATCGTTGGAATAGGACTGGTACTCCATGATAAAACCGTCCAGAGAGCCGTTTTCCGCTGCTTCCCGCATCTGCATAGTGGTCAGGGCCACAAAAGGCACATTTTTCTGGAATTTCTGGAACCCGGCTGTAGCAGTTTCAGACAGCGGATTCTCCAGATCGTACCGCTCCAGGGTGCAGATTAGGAAATTCAAGCCTGCGCTGCTGGCAAAGGGATTGGTATACCCCATTGCGAATTCTCCTGCCTCGGTTGCCTCCGTGATGGCTTTCAGGTCTACGCTTCCGTATTTCTCTACGATTTGTTCGTTGGTCTTGGAGGAAAGCAGGATACCGGCTACGTTGCCCACCAGGCTTTCGGAAATCGTTTCCGTAGCGGTTCCTTTTGCGTTCAGCATGTCTACCCAGAGCATGCTGGAAGGGGCGAAACCTTCCGGAACGGCTTTCCCTGTGGCGATGTAATCCAACGCCTGCCCGCTGTTGACGTTGCGGATCTGGACGGAAACCTTCTGCCCGCCCACCTCGTAGCCGTGTTCGTTGAATTCCTCTGCCATCTCGCAAAGCCAGCCGTCCGTTCCGCTGCCCGCCTTCTCCGGGGAGGAGTAAATCTCGGCGTACAGGCTGGTTTCTGCCTCCACCATGACTTTACAGGTGTCGATGTCCGGCAGCTCGTCGGCTTCATCCTCGGCAGAGTCGTACTCGATTGGGGATTTGACAGGGGTTCCGGTCTCCGGGTTAATCTTGTCTACCATCTTGGCGAGACGCTTTTCGGCGCTTTCTTCTGATATTACTTTTTCTGATTTCCCGATATTGCGTGTGACATAGATGCCGCCGAAGACTGCGGCGCATACAATTACAATGACACAGGCTAATATCCCGATTGCTTTCTTGTTCATAGGTAGTCCTCCTGATTCAGGTAATGCTGTTATTGATAATATTTTGTTTCGTCGATGAGACGTTCGATTTCACCGATTAGCTCATTGTTGGCGTCTGCGTCTTCCCCGGAAGAAGACGAGGCGATTTCCATGGTGAGCGCGTCCAGTTTCAGCAGTATCTTTTCGTTGTGGGCGATGGTTGAACGGACGTCGTCAAAATTCTTCTGGTACAGGCGGAGCTGTTCCTCCTGGATGTCGTCGGGGATGTCGTCCTCCCGGTAATGCTGAAGCCTGGCATATTCTTTCTCGTCGAAGAGCCGCATCCGGTTTGCCATTGCGACTACATTTTTGATAGCGGAAGATTCCGCCGCTGCCCCTACGCTGTCAAACTTGTCGAAGCTCATGGTTCCCCGGGTGAACTTCTGGGACAGGATGCCAGAAAGCCGTTGTCGGCACTGGAAAATGCGGTCAAGCTGTTCGGACGCCGTCCTCGCCAGACTTCCAAAATACTTTCCTTCGCAGTGGCTTCTCAGGATATCCTTGGCTTCGTCAAGGTCATGGACGTCGTCTAACAGGACGGGGTTCCGGTCTGGTTCCCGAAGGAGCCGGATATTGATTAGAAAGAAGGCAAGGATGAGGAGCAGCGCTGCGATGATGGACATTCCTGCCCGGAAAATGCTGTAGTCGGACAGCCTTAGATTTATCAGGCCCGGCGAATACAGGACGATTGCTGCGGCTGCGATGGATAGGTTTGCCAGGATTAATTTTATATATTTTTTCATACATCCCCTCCCGTTCGGCTTAAATCGTTAAGCGATAATTGTATATTCTACATTATACGACACATATTGAATTCTGACAAGTTGACAGTTTCTTGTAAGTAAGCAATATTTTGGAACACTAAGCGCTCGTTGAAATGTGGGATAGTATTGCTATTTTCAACAGTTCTATTTATAATAATATAAATAGAACCCAAAGTTTTTAAAAGACCAGAAGGGTCAATGAGGAGGAAATATTATGGCTGTGATGAAGAAGCTCCCGATAGGCGTTGAGTTTTTTCGGGATTTCAAATCCGAGCATTTTTACTATGTGGACAAAACCGGGTTCATTGCAGAGCTTCTCAGGACAAGAGGGAGTGTCAATCTCTTTACACGTCCGCGGCGTTTTGGTAAGAGCCTGAATATGGATATGCTCAAGTCATTCTTTGAAATAGGCGCAGACGCATCTTTGTTTGAAGGGCTTGAAATATCAAGGGAGAAAGAGCTTTGGGAGCGGCATATGGGTAAGTATCCGGTGATTTCAATCAGCCTAAAGGATGTGGAGGGCGAGAATTTCCAGGCAGCGTATGACCTGCTTGGCGCACGTATCAGTGAGGAGGCGGAAAGATTTGGGTTTCTTCTGGAAAGTAATAGGCTGACAAGCTCCCAGAAGGCAAAATTCAGGAAACTTTTGGATGAGGAATTTGAAAAGAACTCTGTCCTTTATGGCAGTATAAGGCTGATGACAGAAGTACTCGGCAAACATTATGATTCTAAGGTTCTTGTTTTGATTGACGAGTACGACGTGCCGTTAGACAAAGCCCATCAGGCAGGGTATTACCCACAGATGATTCAATTGATCCGGTCATTGTTCAGTCAGGCTCTAAAGACAAACGTGAATCTATATTTTGCCGTAATCACAGGCTGTCTGCAGATTGCAAAGGAGAGTATTTATACAGGGCTGAATAATTTTAAAGTTCGATCGGTTTCAAATACGGATTATGCGGAATATTTTGGCTTTACGGATATGGAAGTGAAAGAGATGCTGAGATATTACGGCGCAGAAAAATGCTTTCCTGCTATGAAGGAATGGTATGATGGATACCATTTTGGTAATGTGGACGTTTATTGCCCATGGGATGTGATTAGCCAGTGCGATATGCTGAGAGTCTCAAAGGATGCGGCGATGGAGCCGCACTGGGCTAACAGCAGCAGTAATGCGATCATTCAGGATATCCTTAAAAATGCTGCGGAATCTACAAAAGCGGAAATCGAGATGTTGATTTCTGGAGAATGTATAGAAAAAGAAATCATTCCGGAACTGACATATACTGATTTGGACAGCAGTGATATCAAAAAGAGGCAGACATATCTGTGGAGTGTTCTTTATGCCGCCGGATATTTGACGGATAAAGAGAAGCCTAATGGCAGAATCCATAGGCTGGTAATTCCCAATAGAGAAATCCGTGGAATTTATGAAGACAAAATACGTTCTTGGTTCGAGGGGGAAATAACCAAGAAAACAGAACAGTGGAGACAGTTTTGCGCTGCAATAAAAGGCGGCTATGCAGAGAGCGTCCAAACGCTTTTTAACGAGTTCCTTGCGGATTCAATCAGTATCCGTGACACGGCGGTAAAGAGTGAAAGGAAAGAGAATTTTTACCATGGTCTGCTTTTAGGTCTTTTAAATGTAGAAAGCAGTTGGGTTGCCAAGTCTAATATAGAGTCTGGTATTGGGTATACGGATATAAAGATTATAGTTCCGGCTGAAAAAATTGGGTGTATTATTGAGGTAAAGTATGCGGAAAATGGTGCATTTGATGCGGCGTGCCGAAAAGCAATAAAGCAGATTGAAGATTGCGGGTATAGTGTATCCCTGAGGCAGGAGGGAATGGAGACGATTCATAAATACGGAATTGCGTGTTATAAAAAGAGCTGTAAGGTTATATACGGGCAGTAAAGAAATATTCATTTGCCATAACAGCAGATGGGAAAGTGCTTGATATGAGGATGTATTATTTGCTGAAAGAAGAGGGAGGGACAAATGATGACGAGGGAAGAGCGGGTCGAGAGTTTGATTCATTATCTGAAGCATGAAAGGGAAGGCTATGAGACAGTCCCGGAGCCTGTGGGCTATGAAGGGAAAAGGCGGCTTCTGCGAAGTCTTATGAACGTGCGTTTTCCGGGGGAGGCCGCAGAGGATTTTCTAGAGATGCAGGATGAGCTGCTTAAAGACGAAGCAGAAGAAAAAGGGATTGTGGATATACCGGAGATTCCGGTAATCCGGGATATTTACCCGTGCAGGGAAATCCGTAATGCAGACAGAATCTCTCTGTGGCGAGGGGACATTACAAGGCTTGGGGCAGATGCCATCGTCAATGCGGCAAACAGCCAGCTTCTCGGGTGCTTTGTGCCATGCCACGGATGTATTGACAATGCGATCCACTCGGCAGCAGGAATCCAACTGCGCAATGAGTGCGCCGCTATTATGGAGAAGCAGGGGCATGAAGAGCCGACAGGGAAGGCGAAGATTACGAAGGGGTATAACCTTCCGGCAAAATATGTCCTCCATACGGTAGGGCCGATTGTAGGGATGAAAGTGACGGAAAAGCAGAAGGAGGAACTGAAATCCTGCTATCTTAATTGCCTGAAACTGGCCGAGAAGAAAGGGCTTCATTCCATAGCATTCTGCTGTATCTCGACTGGGGAGTTCCATTTCCCGGGCAAGCTGGCGGCAAGGATTGCAGTCGATACCGTAGACCGCTATCTGTCGTCTTCTGCCCTTGAGCGGGTGGTATTCAACGTGTTCAAGGAAGAGGACTTGAATATTTATAAGAAGATATATCAATGACGAAAGATATATTTTCGATTTAAAGCAAGGATGACGGATGCACCCTTGCTTTTATTGTTAAGAATGATTTATGATAAATGAATCTGAGTGAAAATGCGAAGGAGGCATACGGCATATGGAAAATCTGATTTTTAGTCTGAATGCAACGGTTCCGGTCTTCTTAATGATGGTTTTGGGTACATTTCTTCATAAAATAGGATGGATTGACGATGGGTTTGCGTCGAAGATGAATCAATTTGTGTTCCGCGTCCCTTTGCCGCTTTTGCTGTTCGGGGATTTGGCGGCGGTGGATTTCGCCGAAGTGTGGAATCCTAAGTTTGTGATGTTCTGTTTTGTTGTGACTGTGCTCAGTATCGGCATCTCGGCGGGGATATCATTTCTCTGGAAAGACAGGGCCATACAGGGGGAGTTTATTCAGGCATCCTACCGGAGCAGCGCGGCAATCCTTGGGATTGCATTTATCCAGAATATCTACGGAACATCTGGGATGGCGCCGCTGATGATTATCGGAAGCGTTCCGCTGTATAATATTATGGCTGTGCTTGTACTTGCGTTGTGCAGGCCCGGGCAGAAGGGGCTGCACCGGGAAGTACTCTGGAAAACCTTAAAAGGAATCGTGACGAATCCCATTATCCTTGGGATTGCGGCGGGACTTTTGTGGTCGGCGTTTCGGATTCCCATACCGCAGATTTTGGATAAAATGGTATCGAGCGTGGCAGGGATGACGACTCCTATGGGATTGATTGCCATGGGGGCGGCATTTGACATACGAAAAGCATTTGCGAAAATGAAGCCGGCGTGTACTGCCGCATTGATTAAGCTGGTAGGATTCTGCGCAATCTTTCTTCCTGCCGCTGTGGGGATGGGATTTCGGAGGGAGGAACTGGTGGCGATTCTGGTCATGCTGGGCTCGGCAACGACGGTGAGCTGCTATGTGATGGCAAAAAATATGGGACATGAAGGGGTGCTTTCTTCAAGCGTGGTCATGCTGACTACTCTGCTGAGCGCATTTACGCTGACGGGATGGCTGTATGTGCTGCGAAGTTCGGGGCTGATATAGGGATTCTGATGTATAAATATATGACAAATTTTCCATAGTGTGGTAAAATAGGAACATACGAAAGCAGAGTAAGACCCTTTGAGGTATCAGGGAGTAGGAGATAAAGTATGAGAAAATGGGTTGAGTATGCCGTAGAGAATTATAAGGGGAAGAATTCATTTGGGTTTCAGCTTGCAAAGGATTTGAAGGAGAAGCAGATTGAACGTGCAATCGAGCGGTATGCAAGGGGCGTGCAGCCGAGGGAAGTTGCGGCGGTTCTGGATACGTCTGCGTTCAAGTCAGGGAAGACGGGTTTTTTATTGACAGACCGCTATCTGTACAGTGACAAATGTAAGGACGATGGGCCGATTGGCCTGATGTTTCTGAAAAGTGTTTCCGTAAAGCCTGAGAATAACAGTTGTTGTGTGCTGACGTTTGAGGACGGCAGCAGGCGGGAGATTGATATCTCTGTGTTTCTGGATGTGGCAGACGTATTGAATCTGATTATTGAGCAGAAAGAGAAGTATGAAGCAGAGGAAAAAGGACGGGAATCGGAAGGAATGGATTCTGATTCAGGTGAAGCCGGGCATTCAGAAAGCGAGGCCGTTTCGGAGGGCGCAGGGAATCAAGGTGCGGGAACGGACGTTCCCGAAGGGCTTGAAATCAGGGTGGAGTTTGACTCGATGAAGAGTTACCCGGATTTGGAAGGCCAGGGAACGGATGAGAAGCCTGGGATTGAGAGAGAGACAGAGACAGGAGTTTTTGGGGATTCTGGAATTGCGGAAGAAGCAGGGACAGGGAGGAATCATGGAGTAGAGATAGGTATAGGAGTTTCAGAGGAATCCCCAATTGCGGCGGTGCCAAGAATGGCAGGAAAGCCTAGGATAGAGATAGAAGCGGCGGGGCAATCTGGAATAGAGATAGAATCAGTAAGAGAAGTTCAGGATAGAAAAGTAAAAGAAACAATGACTTTCGAGAAACTGCACGAATCGGGAACCCATGGGACGGCAATCGAGATTGTACGGATGGAAGATTTGGATGAGCCGGAGGAAACCGAAGAAGCCCGTGAGATGCGCTGGCTGGCAGATTTTATCCAGTCCGAGGAATTAGACTGGGGAGACGACATGGGAACTTCCCAGACGCTGCCGCTGGAAAAGGATTGGATTGACGAGATAGATGAGAAACCGTCGGAAGCTGCAAAAGAGGGGAATCCTGCAGGACAGGAGAAAACGGCAGAGGAAGAGGCCAGGGAGGAAGCAGCTTTATATGAAGAGCTGCTGAACCGGGCAGAGTCGGGGGATGCCGAGGCGATGTTCCGGGCAGCGGAATTTTATTACGCGGGACAGTATATGGCGAAGGATGAGAAACAGGCTTTGCGTTGGTTCCGCGAATCTGCTAAGTTAGAATATGTTCCTGCCATGCTCAGGATGATGAGATTCTACGAAAAGGGCGAGCTGGTGAAACAGAACTTTAAACTCAGCATGAGCTGGGCGAAGAAGGCGGCGGCGACAGGGGAAGCGGAAGGGAAGTATGCCCTTGCCGAGGCATATATTTACGGGGGCGCAGGAAAGCAGGATGTAGAAGCCGGATTGAAGATTCTGGACGAGATGGCAGCAGGTGGCGATGAGACGGCATTGCAGAAAGCGGAAGAGATACGCGGGAAAGTCAAGCGGGCGAAAGAACGGTTTGACGATGGAATCCGGCAGCCAAGCACTGCCTCCGGCAATTATGAGATGGGGCTGTACTGCCAGACCGGGGACGGTTTCTATACATATCCCAAGGAGGCGGTTCAATATTTCCTGAAAGCTGCTGAGAAGGAGCATGTTCATGCCCAGTATCAGCTTGCATTGGCGTACCATACGGGAGAAGGCACGAAGAAGAATGAGGACGAGTGTGTAAAATGGCTTGAGAAGGCGGCGGCCAAGAGCCATAAGGAGGCGATGGAGCTGCTGAATGAGATTCAGGAGAAGCAGCGGACGAAGCGGGAGAAGACAGAATTTAAGAATCACCTCAGGCAGGCGGAAAAAGGCGATGCCTATGCGCAGGCGAAAGTGGCGGAGCTGTACCTGAACGGAATCGGAGTCAAGGAAGATGTGGAGAAGGGCATCGAATGGTACGAGAAGGCAAGCGAGACGGACGAAGGGTATGCGGCAAGGCAGTTGGCGAAGATTTACAGCGAGGGAAAGTATGTGCCGGAGGATAGCGAGAAGGCGGCTTATTGGAGAATGATTGGCGGAGTGCTGGATGAATTATAGTTTTATGTTTGATAGAGAGAATATAGGGGGGATTTGGCGTTTATTCGGGTTAAGATGATAAAAATAATGCGATTCAGGTAAACCTCGTATTTTAAAAGAAAGTTTATATATGGAAAAATAGAGTTTCCCACCTCCTCACTGAACTCTGTTAGATTCTGTTCTGCCAGCCATGCCCGTATCTTTTCCCAGTAGGATATAAGGCGTGCATAGTAGGATCCCAAATATTCTCTGTGACGGAGTTCTTCATCACAGAGAGTGACCAATACCTCGAAGTTCTTCACCATATATCATCACCTTCCTTTCTTAATGGTGCAGATATATGGTCTCATATGAATTTTTTTATGTAAAGAAATCCCGGCTCAATTCATTATATTTACTGGGTTGGGCCGCCATTTCTTTACATAACGAAATTCTTTACATAAGCTTTGGAGGCACCGTCCCGTACTTGTGTATGTAACAGGACTGTGCCGATGGAACCGCAGATCAGGGAGAGCTGCGCACCCATGTAGCTGCAGCCGTTGTCAACATAGAGCTTAGACGGGATTCCATGAGCGGCCACGGCATCCTTGAGCACCTTCTGAAAGTTGTAGGGCGTATCATTATAGAAGAGTCCGCCGCCCACCAGAAAACGGGAATGGTCATCAATGACCAGGATGCAGTAGACCCTCCTGCGCTGGCCGTTTTCCGTGATATAAGGAAGGTAACAGATATCCGCCTGCCACATTTTCCCAAAGGCATCTTCCTCGAAGGCCTTCCTGTCCCTCAGGTTTGGGTTGGATGCCGATTTCAGGTCATGCTTCTTCACAAAACGCTGGACTGCGCAGACGCTGACGGAAGCAGGGATGAAGGCTTCTTCCACAAGATGTTTGTGGATCTGGGTGGAATTCAGTCTTGGGAAAGCCGCCTTGAGCCGGCGGATTTCTTCGATGGCGGTATCTGGCAGCACCCGGGTGGCGCCCTTATCGGAGCGCTCCCGGGGCATAAGTGCGTCGATGCCGCCGTTCTGGTAAAGGGATACCCACTTGCTGATGGTTTTGGGGCTATAGCGGAACACAGAACCATCCGGCAGGGTGAGGGGGTTCTCGGTGATACGCTGGTAGTAGGCGTTCCTGGACGCATCTGGGTAAAGGTCATGGATGACCGGTGCGATGAGTGCGAGCCGAAACTGTGCCATGGCGGCTGCATCCGAAAGGTTCTTTTGATTGTTGTCCATAAAAATATCCTCCTTAGGTTGTTTTGCACCATTATGAGGGAGGTGGGGGGAAGGAAGCCATACCTATGGCGTGTGGTTGAGGGAAAGCATTTCACAGGCCGAATACCTGTTGGCAGTAAGGCACCGGGTTCCTATGGGACTGGAGGAAGGATTTTGCAAAGCGGTGGACAAAGGCGGAGGCGAAATCAGAATAGGCGGGTTGGATGGAAAGAGCCTTCAGGAAAGAAAGGGCGGATATCTCCACGGAAGAGAGGATGCCCAGCCATTCCACCTTCTGCACACGGAAAAGCTCCAGCCATCGGCGCAGCTGGGAAAGAGAGATGGAGAAGCGCTCGCAGAGTCTCTCCACGGTAGACAGGTGCAGGAAATACTCCGCCAGGACACGCAGGAGAAAGAACAGGCCATAGCTGGAGTAGGGAATGATGAAGTCTGGAAGGATGGCATGGGTATGGTCGCAGGTACAGATAAGGCGCAGAATGCAGAGGCTATGGCGGACAGGGGCGCCACCCACGAAGTCCACCAGAGAACGGCCATAGTAGGCATGGATCCGGCAGTTTCCCTTAGCCCCACAACAGGGACAGGTCTGCAGCTCAGGGCAGATTCCCTCCATGAAAGAATCAAACAGGACTTTAGATGAAGTTTTTAAACGAATCAGCTTGCAAAACAGGGAGTTTTCTCTTATCATAGGGTCGCACAGCGATCTGTTCGGAAAATGTTTTTTACCCGCTGCCGTATGGGGTGTTTCCCTGTACGGCGTTGCAAGATAAATGATATATCAGTTGTAAAACAACAATATGCGACTGCAAATAACTTATTCATTAATTTGTGCTTGTTCCAAGATAATACTTTCTGATTTTTCAGAAGGAATGGTTGCAACGACAAAAGATAATATAGGGAGGTTATGGGATGCAATATATGAAGTTAGGAAATGCAGACCTGATGGTTTCACGGATCTGCATGGGCTGTATGGGATTTGGCGATGCAAAAGGCGGCCAGCACTCTTGGACGGTTGACGAGGAACATTCCCGTGAGATTATAAGGAGGGGGCTGGAGCTTGGCATCAACTTCTTTGATACGGCGATTGCTTATCAGAGCGGAACCAGCGAGCAGTATCTTGGCAGAGCATTAAAGGATTATGCAAAGCGGGACGAGGTTGTGGCGGCAACGAAATTTCTTCCCCGGACGCAGGATGAGATAGACGGAGGAATCTCCGGACAGGAGCATATCCGGCGGATGTTGGATAAAAGCCTTGAGAATCTGGGGATGGATTACGTGGATCTGTACATTTATCACATGTGGGACTACCAGACGCCGCTCTATGATATCATGGAGGGCTTACATCAGGCAGTAAAAGCGGGAAAGACCCGTTATATCGGTATTTCCAACTGTTTTGCATGGCAGCTTGCAAAGGCAAATGCGCTGGCAGAAAAAGAGGGATTTACCAAATTCGTTTCCGTGCAGGGGCATTATAACCTGATCTTCCGGGAGGAAGAGCGGGAGATGGCAGCTCTTTGCGCAGAGGACAATATCGCCATGACGCCTTACAGCGCTCTGGCGGGCGGAAGACTCTCGAAACATCCGGGGGAGTCTTCCAAGCGTCTCCGGGAAGATGATTACGCAAGATCAAAATACGATGCCTTTGCAGGACAGGACGAAGCGATTATATCTCGGGTAACAGAGCTTTCCAAGAAACAGGGAGTCAGCATGACGGAAATCTCTCTGGCATGGCTCCTTACCAAAGTAACGGCTCCGGTGGTGGGAGCGACAAGACTCTCTCATGTGGAAGGCATGGCAAAAGCAGCGGATTTGAGTTTAAGCGACGAGGAGGTCCGGTATCTGGAAGAGCCTTACGTTCCCCATGCACTGGTTGGCGTTATGGCACAGAATACAAGGAAAGTGGCGAAGGATGCCCATGTATGGCAGTAGGACGGGCATATCAACCGATGGCTTGCAGCAAACTGCTTTGGGGATTATTATACAAGAGGCGGCCTTGATTTAAAGCAGCGGGAGATGATCACTTTCTGCTTTCTGACGGCTCAGGGCGGCTGTGAGCCGCAGCTTACCACCCATGCAAAGGGGAATATGAATCTTGGAAGTGATAAGGATTTCCTGCTCCGGGTGGTATCCCAGTGCCTTCTTGGGTATCCGCGTAGCCTTAATGCGATAGGATGTGTCAATAGAGCGGCAGAGTAAAGAGAGGGAAAGGGCGGCAGAATAGAAAGATTATACACCCTGTTTTAGAGAAACAAAAATCTGCCGGGAATCTCATTCCCCGGCAGACCATCCAACTTACACAATTAATGAATTGCTGTAACCGCTCGCTCTCTAATCTCATCCGACCCTAGGATAGGAACAATATCCGATTTACTGCTAGACTTTTTATAATCTGAATACCCCAAACGGCTAAATCGTTTCTTGTCACACTCTAAGTCAAAAAAGTCTTTCAATTTCTTCTCCATATCGTCAGACTCCGCAATTCTGGATATCAAATCATGACAAGCCTCCTGACAATTCATATAAGTCTTAATATTATGTTTTTTTCCTCTTTCACCATCGTACACAACCCAGCTTGCGGCATTCTTTACAAGACAGATGGCCTCCTCCGCAAACTCTCCAAAAGACCAAAAATCGTCCCGTATATCAAATGCTTTGAAAGTTCTTTTCAATATTTCATAGAAATCAAGATTCTCTTTTTGTATGTGTGAAGGTTCACGTAATGTTTTTCCCATAACTACATCCTTTCTAACATGCCTTTTCTGACGGCTTCCCTGATTGTAATGGGATGGTAATACTGGACTGCACCGCCTTCGCTGTCAAACCCCGGAGCCACAATCCCTTTTTCTACGATGCATTTAATACAAACATTGTCAGAAATTACTTTATATTCATTATATTCCATGGTTTCCGGAATATATGGCAAAGATAATTTCTCATATGCAGTTCCCTTGGGAGCTGTGAAACGGCCAATCTCATTTCCGTATCTAATTATTATGCTTCCATAAGGTAAAATAAATTCAATCGTATATTTTCCATTACTTTCTATATTTCTGGTATCAAATCCATTGTCATCTGCATGTTTTGATAAATAACTCCAATTTATTACTGGCTGACCATGCCGATCTTTTTTTCCTGTACCATATTCCTTCTTTTTCAGTTGGCGTATTCCGCTGATTGATTCACCGTTATAGTTTTTCATTCGTCGTACTTTCTTTCTGAAATTCTTTCTTTTATTGAAGTATAGCACTGAACATAGTGGATTGATAGATGTAAGTTATAAACCTGTAGTAAATACAACTGTATTATAATATAGTATAATAAAATCACGATGAAATCGAGACCATTGGACAAGATCTGATCATTGCAAAGCAAGATTTATGAATGTGTAATAGGGTGTAATTGTGTGGGGAAGAGGGGAAGGGAGTGTAGAAAATGTGTATGATACAGAAAAGAGTGTTCATCGCAGCAGAACGCATCGTGCGAAGGAGAAGAAAAGGAGCCGCCGTATCTAAGTTGCTATACCAACTTAGATACGGCGGCCCGTTTAAGAACCTATATCGGTTCATGAAAATACTGAATTCAGGAATTAGCAAGTAGCTCCTCCGACTACATTTTTCTCAAGAATCTGCTTCTTATCAATCTTGCTGTTCAAAAGCTTGTCCTGCACATAATCGAACCCAAGCCTTGCAATGGTATCCGCGAACCGTTCCCCGGAGTTCCCTTCATCACGGAAGAACAGAATCGCCCGTTCCACCACGTCGATGACTTCTTCTTCCGAGGTAAAAATCCGGTCTAACGCACGTCCTTCCGCAACCTTCTTGCCCCAACGTCCGCCAATATAGACCTTGTAGCCTGTCACAGATTCCGTCACTGCTCCGAACGGACATTTATCAATACACCGCCCGCAGTGGTTGCAGCTCTCCTCAGGAATCCGAATCTTCCCGTCCGCGAGCTTCGCGACTTTGATAGGGCAGCTATTTTCAACCTGACAGACCTTGCAGCCCTTACACTTGGACAAATCAATCTCCGGCTGACGCTGTCCGATAATCCCCAAATCATTCAAATCCGGCTTCACGCAGTTATTCGGGCATCCGCCTACCGCAATCTTGAATTTGTGCGGCAAAGACACATCATGGTAGCCCGTATAGTAGAGGTCATGCAGCTTTTCCGAGAGTGCAAACGTATCAATCAGCCCATACTGGCAGGTCGTTCCCTTACAGGATACTACCGGGCGCACCTTAGAGCCGGTTCCGCCGGTCTTTAGCCCTGCGTCCTCAAGAAAGGCAAAGAGAGGTTCCAGATTATCGTAATTCACCCCTTGGATTTCCAGCGTCAGGCGGGTCGTCATGGTGATTTCCCCGGAACCGAACTTTTCAGCGGCCTCGGCAATCTTAATCTGTTCTTCGGTGGTGAGCTTCCCGTTCCTGGTAATCACACGTACATTGAATACATCGCCGTACCGCTTATCCTGCAGGCATCCAAGCCCCTTGACCCGTTTGATTTCTTCGGCAGAAAGCTTCTTCCCGTCCCGGGGAACTTTTACTTTATTGAAAAATGCGCCTCCCTCCAGAACTTTGGTGTTCGTGTATCCTAAGGCTTTCAGGCGGTTCTGTAAGAAATATCCCCGTTTGCCCTTTGCGCATACCAGCAGCAGTTTGGCGTCTTTGTCAAATCCCTCCAGCGGTCCATTTACTTTGGACAGGTCAATCCATGTTGCTCCCGGGATGGCCGGGGCAGGCTGTACGTCCAGTACCGTATATCCTCTGGCGTCCCCTTTCGCATATTCCGCCGGGCTTATGGAGTCCAGCAGACCTTCCATCTTATTTTCCAGAATATAACATGCTGTGACGAAGGGATGGATTGCCGTGGAAAAAGGAGGCGCATAGGCGAAGTCAAGGGTATCGAAGTCATGAAGCTTCATCCCTTGGGAAATGCCTACCGCAGCAATATCCGCCATCTTATCTACGGCTCCTGCACCCAACACCTGTAAGCCCAGTAATTTTCCGGTTTCCGTCTCAGCGGTGAGTTTGACGATAAATGAGGATGCGCCCGGATAGTAATGAGCCTTATCGTCCAACACGCAGATAACAGAAGTCGCGGCGTAACCGGCTGCATTTGCCTGGGCTTCCGTAAGTCCCGTACGTCCGCCGTTCAGGGTTGGAAGCAGGCGTACCACGCCGGTGCCGAGGCAGCCTTTATATCCCTCGCCCGCATTGTTTAAGGATTTTGCCATGGCGCGCGCCGCAAGGTTGGCGGTGGAACCCATGGCAGACCACTGTCCTTGCCCGGTCAGCGCATTCTTGACCATGGCGCAGTCGCCTGCGGCATAGATATCCGGCAGGTTGGTCTGCAAATGCTCGTCCACGAGAATCGTTCCTTTGAACATCTCAAGGCCGGAATCTGCCAGAAATCCTGTGGCAGGACGGACTCCGATTGCAAGGATTACCATATCGGCGTCAAATGTGCCGTTGTCAGTCACCACCTTCTCGGCTTTGGAATCGCCTTCGATTCCTGTCAGGCTGGTGGAGGTCAGCACGCGCATGCCAGCGGAGAGGAGCTGTTTCTTCGCATAGTCAGCCATTTCCTCGTCGTAGGCGTTAGGCATAATCTGGGGCGCAGCGTCAATGACCGTTACCTGCATGCCCTGTGCCATCAGGTTCTCCGCCACCTCAAGGCCGATGAACCCGGCGCCGCAAACCACTGCCTTCCGGCATTTCTGTTCTTCTATGTAAGAGCGTGCCGCCACGGCATCGTCCGGGGTGCGCACGCAGAACACGCCGGGAAGCCCTACGCCGTCTACGGGAGGAACGAAGGGGACAGCCCCTGTTGCAATGATGAGTTTGTCATAGGTTTCCGTAAATGTCTCGCCGGAGGATTTTTTCAGGGAAACGGTCTTAGCGGCGCTGTCGATGCCCGTCGCCTCACAGCCGGGGAAGACCTCTGCGCCGGTAAGACCGCTGTAACGTGCCGGAGTGTTGACAATCAGGCTTTCACGGTCTGGGATGTCGCCGCCGATGTAGTAGGGCAGCCCGCATCCGGCATAGGAAATGTCTTCTCCCTTGGTATAGACTCTGACGTCTGCGTTCCGGTCGCAGCGTTTCAGCTTGGCGGCGGCTTTCGTGCCTGCGGCAACGCCGCCGAGGATTACATATTTCATAATAGTTCGTCTCCTTTCGTTTACAATTAATTCCTATAGAAAAGTATAATATAAAATCCATGATTTTGCAAAAGCCTACGCATTAATCCGGTCAAGTTCTGACAGGTTCACTCCTGCAATGTTAAGGATTGCTTTCAAAGAAATATACTCTTCCTTTAACGCTGCATATGTCTTCTCAGCGTTTTCGTCTTTTGCTAATACCATATAGCGTTGTATTTTATTAAAGTTATCTATGGCATTTTTGGCAATTTCTAAACTACTTGGCATATCTCTCACCTGCTTTCTTGAAATACCACTTCTTATGTGTACAATACGTTATTTTGCGGCCGCTCCCACATGCGGTATCTGCCAGGGCTCAATGCAGCACTGGTGTTTTTTCGTCTTAGGGTCATAGCTGACACCTACAAGAAGCAGATTCCCGCGGTAATCTGCCAGGGACTCCACATAGCATTTGTCTTTAATCTGTTGGATTGCGCCGGCCGCAGAATTATCCCATTTCAGTTCAATCACAAGGGCAGGCTTCTCAGGATGATTTTTTCGGGGAATGTATACAATATCGGCAAAACCCTTCCCGGTGGGAAGCTCTCTGAAAGAGAGATAATATTCCCTCGCACTGTAATAGGCAAGAGCAATCGTGCAGGAGAGGGCGTTTTCATTGTTATAAGTCAGTATGGATGTCTCCATGTGCGCTGTTTCAAGGCCAGCGGCTACGGCGTCAGGGTCTTGGCGTATGGTCGCCTCTAACAGCTCGTCCGATTTCCTCACTGCATCAGCCACCGTATCCCATCCCGCAGATTCAACTGCATTGCAGAATTCAGACGCAATCTCGGAATTGGGAATAAAGACTTCTTTTGTTTTGAAATCATATCCTAGATATCCAAGATGAATTAATAAGGTAAGGACGTCGTCCGCAGAGGAAAATGTGGTCATATCATTGGTAAAGGTTGTGGTATTGATTTTCTTGCGTATTCCGGCAAGAAGTTGGGTAACGATGTCTTTCAGCCCTTTGAAATTCAGGATGATGTAATCCCGGAGAGCTTCAAAAGTCTCGGTCTTATTCCAGAAATTATCGTAGCTTCTGGTGAGCATGGCGCTCACTACGGAGCGGGGGCTGTAGATGTGGGTCGTGCCTTCAAAGCAATAACCGTCGTACATGCGTTGCACTTCTTCGTAGTCCATCTGGTAAACAGAGCATAACTCTCTTACTTCTTCGTCCGTAAATCCCACGTAGGAAGCCAGCGGCCCGGGATTGGTCATGGAAAATTCATCGAACATATTCAGGGCGGAGTGGGTTCCGTATTTCTTGATTGGAAGGATGCCTGTCATATATGCAAGGGCTACGTACGGCTGGTCTTTCAGCAGGTTACGGATGAAGTCCAGATATAGCCGTTGGGCTTGGACGTCATGTTTGTATTCTCTGAAAATGCAGTCCCATTCGTCGATGATGAAGATGAAGGAAGTTGTTTTATTTGCAGAAATTGTTTGCAATACGGAGGTTAATGACGAAGGGTTAAAATAGTTTAATTCCGAATATTCCTCCAATAATTCCCACAACAGCGTTTTTTCAATCAGTTCTTTTAAAGCTGGAATACTGCTTGTCTGACTTAAAAATTGCTGGATATTTAAAAATATAATATTGTACTGGTTTAAATGTTCTGAATAGGTAGTGTTTTCGGCAATCGCCAGATGGTCGAACTGCCCGCTGGAATCAATATTTTTTCCATAGTAAGCCGCAAGCATTTCTGCGGCCATAGATTTGCCGAAACGTCTTGGGCGGCTGACGCAGACAAATCGCTGCGCCGTATTAATGACAGAATTTGTATAGGCAATCAGTCCGCTTTTATCTATATAAATCTTAGAATTGAGCGATATCTGGAAACTTCTGTTTCCCGGATTCAAGTAGATTCCCATAGACACAATCTCCCCTTTCGTTGTTATCTGCTATTTTACCCGATGTTACAAGAAAAAACAATCTGCAAGCATCAAGCTAACAGTTCCCCCAGACAGTGCAAAAGCCGTTCATTATCCTCCGGCATCATAATACAGAACCGGATATATTCCCCGGGAAGCCCCGCAAAGGAAGAGCAGTCCCGAATCATCATGCCCTTTTGAATCGCATGCTCAAACACATCAAAGGAAGATATGCCATCCTTCAAAAGCTTCATGAGGATAAAATTCCCATAGGCAGGATAGGCTTTTACGTAACGGAAATCATTTAACACAGCCATGCATTTGCTCCGCTGGGAAAGAATCAGCTCTCTTGTCCGTCGGATGTAATCCGTATCCATCAGCATCCGCTCCCCTGCAAAAGCGCCGAGGCTGTTCAAAGACCAGGGATTCTGGTGCCGCTTCAGGTTAGTGAGAAATGCCCGGTTACTGGTCATCCCGTAACCCAGACGAAGCCCCGGGGCGGCAAAGAATTTGGATACGCCCCTTAGAATCATCAGATTATCATAGCGGGGAATCAAAGGAACGGCGGAAATCTCGGCTACGGAAGGGGCAAATTCCACATAGGTTTCATCAATCATCACGAAAATCCGGCGTTCTTTGCACAGCCCGACCAGCGCGTCCAGTTCATTGCAGTTAAGGGCGGAGGAAGTCGGGTTATTGGGATTGCACAGAATCAGGAAATCGACATCGTCTGCAAGCGTCCGTTCCAGATGTTCCAGATTGAGCCGGAAATCCTGTTCCTCTTCCAGATAGTAATTGGTAATCCGCCCGCCGGTCAGGGACAGCTCCCTTTCATATTCCGAGTAAGTAGGGCCGATGACCAGAGCGTGTTTGGCGTTTCGCTGGCTGATTAGCAGGGAAATCAACTCCGTAGAACCGTTCCCGGTTACGACGTAATCCATGTCCGTACCGCAGTATTGGGCGATTGCCTTGCGCAGCGCCTTATATTCTCTGTCCGGGTAACTGGTGATGATGTCCAGATGTTCTGCAAGGGCGTCCTGTACCGCGTCAGATAATCCGAGAGGGTTTACGTTGGCTCCGAATTTTACGATGCTTTCCTTGGGGATTCCATAGTATTTCTCAATCTGCTCAATGTCGCTGCCGTGGAATGCAGGGCGAGTCTGTGGCATGTTATCTGGCATGTTGTTACCTTCTTTCTTCTTAATTATATATTTTATCAACATTATTTTCCCATGTTCGGATTTAATTTTCAACTTTTTTCTAAATTTATATAACATTTCATACGTTTTTAAAATGGATATGTTAGAATAAGGGAGGTTCAAGCGAAAGGGAGGTTACATGATTATGAAATTCCGAATGAAAGTATTATGTAGTTTATTAACTGCGGCCATGTGCTGCACGCCTGTTTTGAGCGGCTGTTCATCTCAGGAGGAGCCTTCTTTGGCCCAGGAAGAGGCAGAAGGGAAGGAACAGGATGTTTTGGATGAGACGGATGGCGCTGCCGGAGAGGGCGCAGGTAATCTGGGAAAGTTCTCTATGGAGGACATAAATGGCAGCGCCTATACAGAAGAATTGTTTGCAGACCATGACTTGACCATGGTAAATGTGTTTACGACTTGGTGTACGCCTTGTATCAGGGAGATTCCGGATTTGGAGAAGCTTCACAAGGAAATGGAGGGCCAGGGCGTAGGTGTAGTCGGTATTGTGTTAGATGCAATAGGCAGTTCCGGCAAGGTGGATGAAAAGGCAGTAGAGAAGGCTAAGATTCTGGCAGAAAAGACAGGGGCGGCTTACCCGTTCCTGATACCGGACGAAGGGTATCTGGGCGGCAGGCTTGCCGGGATTGCCGCGGTTCCTGAGACATTTTTCGTAGACAAGGACGGAAATATCGTTGGAGAGACGTATTCTGGCAGCCGTTCCTTTGAGGACTGGAAGGGAATCGTGGAAAAGGAACTGGAAGGGGTGGCAAGATGAGCCGCTTCTTACGGTCTCCATGGGCAGGAATCTGTATCGCTGCCTTAGGTTTAGGGTTGATGGGGATTGGGATTTACCGGGGAGAGATGGCGGTGGCGTGGGAAAAAGCAGTAAATATATGTATGGAGTGTATCGGAATTGGATAAGAGAAAGAATTACGAGTGGAAACGCCATAGAATGCAGGCATTATGGGGGCTTCTTACCAATAGTTACCTGACAGGATTCGTTCAGGGGAAAATATATAAAGGGAAGTTGAAGAATCTCTGCGTTCCCGGCCTTAACTGCTATTCCTGCCCGGGAGCCTTGGGAGCCTGCCCGGTCGGGGCGATGCAGGCGGTGATTGGGAATTGGAATTTTAAGTTCGCGTTTTATGTGGCTGGGTTCTTGATGTTCATAGGCGCGCTGATGGGAAGATTCGTCTGCGGCTGGCTGTGTCCTTTTGGGCTGATTCAGGATTTGCTGCATAAGATTCCATTTCCTAAAAAAATAGGGACGTTTCGGGGAGATAAGCTGCTTAGGAAATTAAAATATGTAATACTGGCGGTATTTGTCATACTTCTGCCTATGTTTCTGGTGGATGTGCTGGGACAAGGCGCGCCTTATTTCTGTAAACTCATCTGTCCGGCGGGGACGCTGGAGGGAGGCCTGCCGCTGGTGCTGCTGAACAAATCTATGCGCAGTGCATTGGGCTGGCTGTATGTGTGGAAGAATGTATTACTGGCGGTGACGATTGTACTTTCGGTTTTGATATACAGGCCGTTCTGCAAATATATTTGCCCCTTGGGAGCCGTTTATTCGGTGTTCAATCCAATATCGGTGTTCAGGTACAGGGTGGATAAGGACAAATGTACGGGATGCGGCGCCTGTGCCAAGGCATGTAAGATGCAGGTAAATCCGGTGGAGCATGCAAACAGCCCGGAATGTATCCGCTGCGGGCTGTGCAAAAAAGTGTGCCCCGTCCATGCAATCCAATCTCCGCTTCCGGCCAAAGACGTTAAACGTCAGTGTGAAACGAGTAAATGAGAGAGGGATATTTCCATGGAAGATGCTTATGTATTACAGTTATCCAACCGGAAGTTTTCTGAATTATATCTGTGCATGTGCGGCTACAGTAAATGCAAGCCGCTGCACAGTTTTGGACCGGCGGTCCGTCCGGATTATCTGATTCATTTTATTTTAAAAGGAAGAGGCAAGTATCACAGCGGGGACGCCCGGTATTGCCTGGAAGCGGGGCAGGGCTTCTTGATTGAGCCGAACGTTCTGACCTTTTATCAGGCGGATGCGGATGAACCTTGGGAATATCTGTGGATTGGGTTTAACGGAACGAATGTCGCGGAATATCTTCTGGATGTTGGGCTTCACAGCGGGCAGTTGATTTTCAGGAGCGCCCATGGCGCAGAGCTGAAACAAACGGTGGTGGAAATGCTGAAGAATACCACCAGCAGTATCAGCAACCAGTATGAGAGGCAGGGGCTTCTCTATTCTTTTTTTGCGATTCTGTCAAAAAATATCAATATAAATGTCCCGCGGGAACAGGACGGGGAGAATATCCATATCAGCAGGGCGGTGGAGTATGTCCGTAACAATTATTTTGACGCCATACGGGTGACGGACATTGCGAAATATGTGTGTGTTGACCGTACGTATCTCTATGAACTGTTCCGCCGTTATCTGAATGTCTCCCCCCAGGAATATCTGGCAAATTACCGGCTTACCAGGGCGGCGGAGCTTTTGACTCTTACGGAGCTTTCCATGGGAGAGATTGCCCTGTCCTGCGGATATCAGAATGCGTATTCCTTCGGGAAAGCGTTCAAGGCGAAGCGTGGAATATCGCCTGCCAGATACAGGGAAAAGAACCGGAGTGAAAAAAAGGATTATCTGGAGAGCCATAAGGATAATCTGGAAAAGTTATAGCCAACATTTGGACATTTTTCCCCCACATATGGGCATATGCATCCGCAGGTTTCTCTTATACAATTTAATTTATGAAGGATGCGGAAATTACGCGGCTTTTGGGAAATCGGGTATGGAGCGTAAAAGACATCCGAACATTTGTATAAGCAGGAGGTTTTGTATGAGTATTTTATTTAGCGGAAGCACAAAGACATTTCATCTGTATAATCAGGAGATTAGTTATATTATGACGGTTCTTCCGAACGGGCATATGGGACAGCTTTATTTCGGGAAAAAGGTTCATCACAGGGAGGATTATTCCTATCTGTATGAGACGGTATGCCGGCCCATGGCGTCCTGTGTGTTCGAGGGGGACAGAAGTTTCTCTTTGGAGCATGTAAAACAAGAGTACGGCGTATATGGGACGACGGACTACCGCCGTCCTGCAATCGAAATATTACAGCCAAACGGAAGCCGTATCTGTGATTTCAAATATCAGGGTTACGAAATCCAGAAAGGGAAACCAGCGCTTACAGGGCTTCCTGCCACTTATACGGAAAATGAGGATGAGGCGGAGACGCTTTGTATCACGTTGGCAGATTCGCTGACCGGGGTGGTTTTGGAGCTGCTCTACACGGTTTTTGCCAAAGGAGGTATTATTGCCAGAAGCGCCAGAATCTCAAACAAAGGGGAGGAGGAGCTCCATCTGACGACGGCCATGAGCCTTTGTCTGGATTTGCCGGACTGTGACTATGAGTGGCTTCAGTTTTCCGGGGCATGGGCGCGGGAACGCCATTTGAAGGTGAGAAAATTAGAGCAGGGAATCCAGGCGGTGGACAGCCGCAGGGGAAATTCCTCCCATGAGCATAATCCATTTATCGTGCTGAAACGTCCGGCGGCAAATGAATTTCAGGGAGAGGCCATTGGCTTTAGTTTGATATACAGCGGAAATTTCCTTGCCCAGGCGGAGGTGGATACCCATGACACGACGAGAGTCCTGATGGGGATTCATCCTATGGGATTTGACTGGAAGCTGGAAAAGGGAGAGAGTTTCCAGACGCCGGAGGCTGTGATGGTTTTCTCGGAACAGGGGCTGAACGGTATGAGCCAGACGTTCCACCGTCTGTATCAGAAGCGTCTTGCCAGAGGATATTGGCGTGATAAGGCAAGGCCAATCTTAAATAACAACTGGGAGGCGACCTATTTTGACTTCACAGAGGACAGGCTTGTAGAGATTGCAGGCAAGGCAAAGGAATGCGGGGTGGAATTGTTCGTGCTGGACGACGGGTGGTTTGGGCAGCGCAATAACGACCATGCGGGTCTGGGCGACTGGGTGGCGAACCCGAAACGGCTCTCCCGGGGGATTACGGGTCTTGCAGAGCGTATCGAGGGGTTAGGCATGAAGTTCGGGCTTTGGTTCGAGCCGGAGATGGTGAACAAGGATTCTGACCTTTACCGGGCGCATCCGGACTGGATTCTTTCCACTCCGGGAAGAAGTGTTTCCCATGGAAGGAACCAGTATGTGCTGGATTTCTCCCGGAAAGAAGTGGTGGACTGTATCTATGGGATGATGGCGAAGATTTTGGGCGAGGCGAAGGTTTCTTATGTGAAATGGGATATGAACCGGAGCATTACGGAGTGTTATTCTAAGGCTCTTTTGCCGGAACGCCAGGGGGAAGTGTTCCATCGCTATATTTTAGGGGTGTATGAATTGTATGACCGGCTGAACCGGAATTTCCCTCATGTGCTTTTTGAGTCCTGCGCAAGCGGCGGCGGACGGTTTGACCCGGGTATCCTCTATTATGCCCCGCAGGGATGGGCGAGCGATGATTCTGACGCGGTGGAGCGTCTGAAAATACAGTACGGCACGTCCTTTTGTTATCCGATTAGCAGTATCGGCAGCCATGTGTCTGTTGCGCCGAATCATCAGGTGTTCCGTAACACACCGCTGCATACCCGGGCAAATGTGGCTTATTTCGGGACGTTCGGATATGAGCTGGATTTGAATAAGCTGACGGAAGAGGAGCAGGAGGCTGTGAAGGGGCAGATTGCATTTATGAAGGAATACAGGGAGCTTCTGCAGTTTGGCAGATTTTATAGGCTGGTCAGTCCGTTTGAGGGAAATATTACCTGCTGGATGGTAGTAAATGATGAGCAGACGGAAGCGGTTGTGGGATGGTACCGTACTTTGAGCCATGTGAATATGCCGTATACCAGGGTGCGTCTTTGCGGGCTGAATCCGGATTTCTGTTATGAGGAACAGGGCGCCGAGAGGGTTTATTATGGGGATGAATTGATGAATATTGGGCTTATTACGTCTGACGGCATGTCCGGGCAGGTGGAGGAGCTGACTGGGGAGTATGGAGATTTTGACTCCAGGCTTTATGTCCTTAGGGCGGTGCAGGACAAGCAGATAGCAGACAAATAACCTCTTGCCATTGGGTGTTGTCGGCAGCGATGGACGTATGGCGACTGCCTGGTCTGCCGTTGCATCGGGGTAGGCAGAAGGATAATTGGCAGGATGTTTGGGAGCGGACGCCGGGGCAGATGGATGGTGGATGTGCCGGATACAGAATATACATTCGACCTATGAAATGAAAGACTTGGAAAGGATTTCTTGTTCATGTTGTACATTTCCATTTCAGGGAAATTATGATATTATCGTCTTTGAAAAGGAGAGGTTGTTATGAGCAAAATGATTGTAGTATTTCAGAATCCGGACGACATCTTAGAGTTTGTGCAGAAGGTGGAAAAATATCCATATAATATGGATATGAAACGCGGCAAGTATGTAGTTGATGCAAAATCTCTGTTAGGGTTGATGAATCTTGGCTTCCATAAGGAGATTGAGCTGGCGGTCTACGAAGAAAAGTGTGACGATCTTCGTAAGGATATAGAAGAATTTATTGCTGCGTAAATGTAATTTGATACTTGTATAAGGGGACTCCTCGTCGTATAATATGCGATGGAGGAGTCTTTGTTATGAATAAACTTACGAAAATTGACCGAAGCGGTTATCTGTTCGATAACCGGTCGCTGGTGGCGTTGATTATTCCGCTTGTGGTCGAACAGCTTCTTGCCGTACTTGTAGGGATGGCGGATTCGATTATGATTGCGAGCGTGGGTGAGGCTGCCGTGTCCGGTGTTTCGCTGGTAGACCAGGTCATGGTGCTGCTCATCAATATTTTTGCTGCGCTTGCTACGGGCGGGGCTGTAGTGGCAGGGCAATATCTTGGACATAGGAAGAAGGATGCGGCGTGTGAATCGGCGACCCAGCTTGTCTGGTTCATAACGATTTGTGCTGTTGTCATTACGGCATTGGTATATGCGGGGAAGAGCCTGATTCTGCATGGGGTGTTCGGGCAGATTGAACCGGATGTCATGCGCCATGCGGACGTTTATCTTATGATTGTGACGATGTCGATTCCGTTTATGGCATTGTATAATGCCGGGGCAGCAGTGTTCCGTGCCATGGGGAATTCCAAGGTTTCTATGCAGATATCGATTATTATGAATGTGATAAATGTAGCGGGAAATGCAATTTTGATTTACGGTTTCCACCGGGGGACGGAAGGGGTGGCGATTCCGACGCTGGTATCCCGTGCTGTGGCGGCGGTGCTTATCATTGTCCTTCTCTGTGATGAGAAGCAGACCTTACATATCAAACGTACTTGGCGGTATCGGGTGGACTGGTCGCATGTGAGGAAGATTCTCAGTGTGGGCGTGCCGAATGGGTTGGAGAACAGCATGTTCCAGCTTGGGAAGATTCTGGTCTTGAGTCTGGTTTCTACCTTCGGTACTTATGCCATTGCGGCAAACGCCGTAGGAAATTCGATTGCGATGTTCCAGATTCTTCCGGGCATGGCGATTAATCTGGCGGTTACGACGGTCATTGCGAGATGTGTGGGCGCCGGGGATTATGAGCAGGTAAAGTATTACAATAAGAAATTGTTGTTGATTACACATATCGGTACGGCGGTGATGGCTTTTAGTGTGTTTGCGGTCCTGCCGTTGATTTTAAAGGCTTATCATCTGTCGGATGTTACGGCAGAGGCGACGAGGCAGATTATCTATTTCCATGGAATCAGTGCGGTGTTGATATGGCCGTTGTCATTTACCCTTCCGTCAACGTTCCGGGCTTCCGGGGATGCAAGGGCTTGTATGATTATTTCTATGGCGTCTATGTGGCTGTTCCGTATTATTTTCAGTTATGTGCTTGGAGAATATTTTGGGATGGGCGTGTTCGGCGTCTGGGTGGCGATGGTCATCGATTGGGTGTTCCGGGCGTTGTGTTTTGTGATTCGGTATTATAGAGGGGGATGGAAGAAGCAGTCGTTGGTGTAATTCTGTTTTTCTTCTTCTCTCTAACGCAGTATTGTCATTGGGGCAGTGGAGTAGAAAAAAGATTGTGGGATGAAAAAGCGGGTTATTGATAGTGTGTCTAACTGTTGCAGCCGCATGTGAAGGTTGCTGAAAAGATTGTGAGATGAAAAAGGAGCAGAAATGGAAATTCAGGGAGGGATGCAAGTGAAGAGAGAATTGGTGATTGTGTTGGATTTTGGGGGACAGTATAACCAGCTTGTGGCGAGGCGTGTCCGGGAGTGCAATGTGTACTGTGAGATTTATTCTTATAAGACGGAGCTTGAGAAGATTAAGGCGATGAATCCTAAGGGGATTATCCTGACGGGAGGACCGAACAGTTGTTATGAGGCGGATTCTCCGACGTACTCTAGGGAGCTTTTTGAGATGGGGATTCCTGTTCTGGGGCTTTGTTATGGGGCACAGCTTATGATGCATGTGCTTGGGGGAACCGTGGCGCGTGCGGATGTGCGGGAGTATGGCAAGACGGAGGTTCTGGTGGACAAGAGGGAATCTAGGATTTTCCGGGATGTTTCGGAAAAGACGGTGTGCTGGATGAGCCATTTTGATTCTGTTTTTAAGGTGGCGCCGGGATTTGAGGTTACTGCCCATACGGTGGATTGTCCTGTGGCTGCGGCTGAAAATACGGACGCAGGATTATATGCGATTCAGTTCCACCCGGAGGTGCTGCATACGGAGGAAGGGACGAAGATGCTTTCTAACTTCGTGCTGGATGTATGTGGTTGTGCGGGGGACTGGCGGATGGATTCGTTCGTGGAAGAGTCTGTGCGGCAGATTCGTGACAAGGTGGGAAGCGGAAGAGTACTCTGTGCGCTGTCGGGCGGGGTGGACTCTTCGGTGGCTGCGGTCTTGCTGTCCAAGGCGGTCGGAGAGCAGCTTACCTGTGTGTTCGTGGACCATGGGTTGCTTCGGAAAAATGAAGGGGATGAAGTGGAGGCTGTGTTTGGACCGGAGGGGGAGTATGACTTGAATTTTATCCGTGTCAATGCGCAGCAGAGATTTTATGATAAGCTGGCGGGGGTGTCTGACCCGGAACAGAAGCGGAAGATGATTGGGGAAGAGTTTATCCGTGTGTTTGAGGAGGAAGCGAAGAAGATTGGCGCGGTGGATTTCCTTGTGCAGGGAACCATTTACCCGGATGTGGTGGAGAGCGGCCTTGGCGGGGAGTCGGCTGTGATTAAATCCCATCATAATGTGGGCGGATTGCCGGATTATGTGGATTTTAAGGAGATTATTGAGCCTCTTCGGGATTTGTTTAAGGATGAGGTTAGGAAGGCGGGGCTGGAACTGGGGATTCCGGAGTATCTGGTGTTCCGCCAGCCGTTCCCGGGACCGGGACTTGGCGTGCGGATTGTTGGGGAGGTTACGGAGGAGAAGGTTCGGATTGTGCAGGATGCGGATGCGATTTACCGGGAGGAGATTGAGAATGCAGGGATTGCCCGGGGGATTGGCCAGTATTTTGCAGCTCTTACGAATATGCAGAGTGTCGGGGTCATGGGGGATGAACGGACTTATGACTATGCGGTGGCACTCCGGGCGGTGAATACGGTTGACTTTATGACGGCGGAGGCGGCGGAGATTCCGTTTGGGGTGCTTAAAAAGGTTATGGGGAGGATTATTAATGAGGTTAAGGGGGTTAATCGGGTGATGTATGATTTGACGAGTAAGCCGCCGGGGACGATTGAGTTCGAATAGTCGGAGCTAAGCCGCAAAGCCCGTAAACACTAGGGTTTGGCGGCTTTT
>OFHO01000404.1_pt1 | contig 41055 bp, 35 predicted proteins | sample 1521531 | NCBI WGS metagenome assembly OFHO01 (sample SAMEA3504124, study PRJEB24116) | mouse gut metagenome | biome: mouse gut; feature: mouse-associated habitat; material: faeces | place: Denmark | collected 2011
AGAAGGAAAACAGATAAAAATTTTATCCGGGCCGCTTAAAAATCTGGAAGGACAGATTAAGAAAGTGAATCTGCACAAGCGGACGGCGGCTGTGGAGGTAGAATTTATGGGAAGTAAGACGGTGATTTACTTAGGAATTGAGATGGTTACAGACAATAAGGGTGTAAATAACAATGAACAATTTTTTGAATGATCCAAGATTTGCGGGTATTGAACCATTTAACACAAAAGTTTGGCTGTCCTCCCCCACCATGCATGGTGATGAGCGCCGATGGGTGGATGAGGCGCTCAGGACGAACTGGGTGAGTACGGTTGGCGCCAATATTAGTGAGATTGAAAAGCGGGTTGCAGAGTACATCGACTGCAAGCATGCTGTTGCGCTGTCCTGTGGTACTGCGGCGCTCCATCTTGCTGCCAGGCTGGCTGGAGAAAAGCTCTATGGGAAAGCCAAGCCCAACCATGGGACATTAGAGGGGAAGAAGGTCTTCTGTTCTGACTGTACATTTGACGCAAGTGTGAATCCTGTCGGGTATGAAGACGGTGAAGCGGTGTTTATCGACACTGAGTATGATACTTGGAATATGAGTCCGGAAGCTTTGGAGAAGGCATTCGAGCTGTACCCGGATGTTCGGATTGTAGTTGTCGCTCACCTCTACGGTACTCCTGGCAAGATGGAAGAGATTAGAGGCATCTGTGATAAGCACGGTGCCTTACTTGTGGAGGACGCAGCAGAAAGTTTTGGTGCGAAGTATCTTTTTCGCGGCAAATGGGCCGAAACAGGTACGCTCGGTTATTGCAGCGCTATAAGTTACAATGGTAATAAAATTATTACGGGATCGACTGGTGGGATGTTTCTGACAGATTCAAAAGAGGATGCGGATAAGGTTCGTAAGTGGTCCACACAGAGCCGTGAAGCCGCTCCTTGGTATCAGCACGAAGAGATGGGCTATAACTACCGCATGAGTAATCTGGTTGCCGGTATTGTGCGCGGACAGATTCCGCATTTGGCTGAGCATATCGACCGGAAGAGGGAGATATGGGAGCGGTATGAAGAAGGTTTAAAGGGACTTCCCGTTAAGATGAATCCCTGGGATAGAGAGAAGAGCATTCCTAACTTCTGGTTAAGCTGTATGCTTATTGATGAGGATGCGATGGCTCCATATGTGCGAGGGGAGCGGGAGGAATTGTGGAAGCATGAGCCGGGGAAGAGTTCGCCAGGTGAGATACTGAATGCTTTAACTGCTTTCAATGCCGAAGGCCGTCCGATTTGGAAGCCGATGCACATGCAGCCGATTTATCGGACCAATGCTTTTGTCACAGTCGAGGGGAACGGAAGAGGCAGGAGTAATGCATACATAGTCGAAACGGGTGTCGATGTGGGGGCGGATATATTCAGACGCGGGCTGTGTTTACCCAGCGATAACAAGATGACTGTAGAGCAGCAAGGCAAGGTCATGGAAATCATACGTAGGTGTTTTGAGTAAGTTGGGATTGAATCTCGGTTAGGGGAATGATTGGTATGTATCATAGAGCTTATGGGCCATATGAGGGATTTATAAAACGTCCATTGGACTGTTTTCTTGCAATACTGGCGTTTATCGTCTTTTCTCCTGTGCTTGCAGTCACAGCGCTGCTTGTTCGTAAGAAACTTGGTTCGCCAGTTCTTTTTTCACAAGAGCGTCCGGGAAAGGATGAGAAGATTTTTCGATTATTTAAGTTCCGCACAATGACAGATGAAACCGATGAAAACGGCGAGCTTTTACCAGATGAACTTAGACTTACTAAATTCGGGCAGACGCTCCGTTCTACAAGTCTTGATGAACTGCCTGAACTAATAAACATCATCAAGGGTGATATGGCTGTAGTGGGTCCAAGACCCCTCCTTGTAAAGTATCTGCCGTACTATACGAAGGAGCAGCGTAGAAGACACAGCGTTAGACCGGGGCTGACAGGTTATGCACAAGTGCATGGACGTAATACAGTTAATTGGGACGATAAGTTTTCCATGGACGTAAAGTATACGAAAAAAATTACATTCCTAGGCGATGTAAAAATCATTTTAGAAACCGTAAGAAAGGTATTTATGCGAGAAGGTATTAGTTCTGACACATCAGTTACAATGGAAGATTTCAGAGATTATTGTGCAAGCATTGGGAGAACGCAGGAAGAAATTGGTCAAATGTGAATTGGAAAAGGATGAGTTATGGACAGTCCACTAATAAGCGTCATAGTACCGATATACATGATAGACCGTTATATAGGGCTATGCATTGAAAGTATTATGAACCAGACATATAGAAATCTTGAAATTATTTTAGTTAATGACGGCAGTAAAGACAGATGCCCTGAGATATGTGATTTGTACCAGGGGAAAGATGAGCGGATTAAAGTCGTCCACAAATCAAATGGCGGTCTTGTATCAGCCCGCAAGGCTGGACTCCAACAGTCGAATGGACTTTTCATTACCTACGTAGATGGTGACGACTGGATTGGCCCAGGGTTTATTGAAGGGCTTTATACAGCGGCAAGTACATCTGATGCCGACATGGTCTGTGCCGGGTTCACACGTGATTTGTTCACGAAATCGGCAGTGTTCCATAATAATCTCCCTTCTGGCATTTACGAAGGTGAAAAACTGAGAGATTTCTGGAAGAATATGATTTCCAGCGGCTCTTACTATCGGCCTGGGATAAGCACATACGTCTGGAATAAGCTGTTTAAAAGGGATATCCTGCTGGATACTCAAAGTGTAGTTGATAACAGAATAAGCATTGGCGAGGATGGAGCGGTCACTTATCCGGCGCTGCTGAAATGTAAGAAGATCGCAGTAATCGACAATGCAGCCTACCACTATCGCCAGCGTGAGGACTCCATGCTTAAACAAAATACAGGGTATCTGGTCGAAGCACAGAAGCTTCTGTATTTATACGAGTATCTGATGCAATGGGCAGAACAGACAGAGCCGGAACTGAGAATAAAAAAACAAATTGAGGATTATGTTCTGTCTATTGCTCTTATGCGCTCGGGAGGAAGATTACCGCAGGATAATTTCAGCACCTTTGATAACGCATACTATGGCAAACGGGTGGTTATCTATAGCGCAGGAACATTCGGCCAGCAACTCGTAAATCGGTTTAAGGAGACAAAGCATTGTAATGTGATTGCCTGGCTTGATGACGACTACTGGGAGTATCGAAGGTGCTGCCTTGATGTTGATCCTGTAGAGTCTGTCACAGTGCTAACCTATGACTATATCTTAATTGCAACGGTGGACGGATTGGTAGCTGGGAAGATAAAACGAAAATTAATGAATCTGGGCGTGGGTGAGAATGAAATTCTTACCATAACAGTACCAGAAGACCGAGCGGCGCTCATTAATCGCTTCCTTGATGTGAATACCCTGAAAGAAGCGGAAGCAAAACGAAAGAGGGGGATTTCTTCTCATGCTTGATTTGGCAGCAAAAATTTTATCAGCAAAGGGACCATGCATTTTTGCCACAGGTCAGGCTGGATTTGTTGTAAAGAGTTCCAGCGGCCAACTCTTGGCTATCGACCTTTATCTATCTAACTGTGTGGAGAGAGTGGAAGGCCACAAGGGGTTTAAGCGGCTGTTGCCTGAGATCCTGAGTCCTTTTGAACTAACTTTCGATGTAATTATCTGTACGCATCCCCATCTCGATCATTTTGATATTGACGCTGTCCCGGAGATGGTGAGTAAGGGGAGTAAGATGTACTGCTCAGTTGATTGTGAGAAGCTCGTACATCAGCTTCAAATGGAATACTACAACGACTCCATCGCCTATATAAAGCCTGGTAATAGGTCATCGGAAGGAGATTTTGAGTTGTTGTTTGTCAATTGTGACCACGGAACCGGAGCGCCTGACGCAGTAGGTGTTGTTGTAAAAGTTGACGGGAAGACTATTTATGAAGTTGGGGACAGCCGCTTGCGTTTAGATAGGGCTGCTGAGATACCGATGCCTCTCGATGTTCTTATCTCTCCGATTAATGGTATGTATGGGAACATGAATAGTGTGGAGACAGCGAAACTTGCTGAAGCTCTCCGCCCATCTATTACAATCCCCTGTCACTATGGGATGTTTGCTTCCCATGGCGGGGATTTGAAACACTTTTATGATGTTATGAATGAAAAACATTTGCCGGCGCTGATTATGCGGCAGGGTGAGCAGTACAGATTAGAAAGAACGCAATAGGCGTAGAGAGGAAAAGAACATGAGTAAGGAATTTGAAGGGAAAAAACTGTTAATTCTAGGCGGGAACCCTGAAACCACTCCATTGGTAGAGATAGCAAATAACATGGGCATTAAGACGATCGTGTCCTCTGCCCGTCACACAGATCCAGCAAAACAGGCTGCGTGGAAAGCTTATGATGTTGATGGTATGGACGTACCCGGATTGGTTGCATTGGCTCGCGAGGAGCAGGTAAATGGTGTTCTGGTTGGGGTTGCTGATATCCTTGTTCCTGCTTATTGCAAAGTCTGTGAGGCTCTGGGACTTCCCTGTTATGCGACACAGCAGATTACAGATGTGTTTGCGTTCAAAGATGTCTTTAAGGCTACCTGTGAGCGTTATGGTGTCCATGGGATTCCAGAGTTTTATCTAGATGCTGAGATGAAACGTGAGGATTTGGATAAGATTGTATACCCTGTCATGGTCAAACCTGTGGACAACGGCGGCGGCGTTGGTATGACTGTGGCTTACAATGAAGAAGAATTGAAAAAGGGCGTGGAAGCTGCCCTTGAGAATAGTAAGAAGAAGCGATTCATTGTGGAGAAGTACATGCAGTGTGACGATATGGGCATGTACTACACCTTTAAGGATGGGTACTGCTCCGCTTCCTGTATCTATGACCGTTATACTACTGATGAACAGCCAGGAATGTCCCGTGTGTGCCTCGGAGGTACATATCCTTCTAAGCATTTAGATGAATATTTTGAGCGTATGCATCCCAATGCGCTGCGTCTCTTTAGGGAAATCGGAATCGAGAACGGCGTGCTGATGCTCTCTGCTTTTTATGAGAAGGGTGAGTTCTATGTATATGACACAGGCTTCCGTCTCCAGGGCGAAGCGCCGCATTTGCTCATGAAGGCTATCCATGGTTTCGATCAAAGAGAGATGCTTATTCGCTTCGCTCTCACTGGCTCCGAGGGTGTTGTAGATCTTGCGAAAGATGACGACACGAGACTTCGTGGTAAATGGGCAGCCACACTGTGGTTCCTGCTGAAAGAAGGAAAGATTGATAAGATTGTCGGGTTGGATCAGATTGAGTCAGACGAGCGTGTTGTGGCAAATGTACAGCGCCTGCAAGAGGGCGACGTGGTCTTGCCTGAATGGATCGGCAATGAAAAGCAGGTCCTTACTCGCATGTATCTGGTTTGCAATAGCAAGATGGAACTGGCAGACACTCTCAAGTACTATATGAACACAGTAAAGGTTCTGGATGAACACGGCAGCAGCATGCTCTTAAATGGCTTTGATGTGAATAAGGCTCTGGAACTTCGATAACCTCTTCCGAGATTCGAGGAAGCAATAACAAAAGAAAGGGAGAGGATGCTATGGAATTTGAGAGATTGAAAGACAAGGTAATTGTGATATCGGGCGGGACAAAAGGCGTAGGACGTGCTTTTGCTGAGGTCGCCGGTCGTGAGGGCGCCAGGGTTGTTATCGGCGGCCGTGACGAAAAGGCAGGCAAAGAGGCTGTCAGAAACATTAGGACATTCGGTTCTGATGGGATGTTTGTCCGCACTGACCTAATGAAAGTAGCGGATTGCAGGCATCTGTTCGATGCAGGAGTTGAGAAGTTTGGCAAGATTGACGGTTTTTTCAACTATGCAGGAGCAACGCCGGTCAGTCCTCTCGATACTTGCGATGAGGAAACCTTTGATTGGGTTACTTCCGTAAACTATAAGGCTGCGTTCTTCTGTTGCCAGCAGGCGATAAAGTATATGCGAATGAATGGCGGCGGCAGCATTGTTCTTACTGGTTCCGCTCACGCCTGGGGCGGTCAGAAGGATAGGGCGGCATATGCGATGACCAAGGGGGTATTAAGGATACTTAATGAGCACATTGCCCATCAATACGCGGCCGAACAGATTCGGTGTAATTATCTCACTCTTGGATGGACGCCTACGGAAGGTGAAGTAAGCCTGAGAATCAGCCAGGGTGAGAGTGAGGCTGAACTGAGGAAGAGGGCTGCCGATATCCTGCCTATGGGTCGTATGTGCGAGCGCAGCGATTATATGGAAGCTTTGATTTACTTGATGTCTGATGCTTCAGCAATGATGACGGGAAGTACGTTTAGGCTGACTGCCGGGGAGTATATATAATGGCTGACAATAAGAGTAATATATTATTTTTGAGCTTGAGTACTTTTATGTCGATAAATGAAAAAAATGCCGGAATTTATGCGGATTTAATGCGTGAGTTTGTCAGGAACGGGCACAAGGTTTATCGGATATTTCCTGTTGACGTGTTGAAGGACAAGTCTCGGCAAATCTACAAAGAGCCAGGCCAAGTTATAGTGAAAATTCCAGTTGGGAAAATACGGGGAAGCAGCAACATGATAACGAAAGGGATTCATACCATATTGCTGGAACCAAGGATGAAAGCAGCTATAAAAAAATATTATAAAGATGTTCATTTCGATTTGATTCTATATGCGACTCCGCCCGTTACATTTTATAGCGCTGTGAAGTATGTCAAGAAAAGAGACAGAGCTTTAAGCTATTTAATGCTTAAAGATATATTTCCACAGGGTTCTGTAGATATTGGCCTGATGAATAAAAGAGGCATAAAAGGCTTGATATATTTATTCTTCAGGAAAAAGGAGAAGCAGTTATATAAGATTTCAGATTATATAGGATGTATGAGCGAAGCTAATATAAAGTATTTATTAGAGCATAATACAGTTGTTAAAAAGAGCAAAGTTGAATTGTTTCCCAACAGCATTGATGCCATTGATTTCTGCATTTCAGAAGAGGAAAAGAAGAAAAGCAGAGAGAAGTATAACATACCTGAGGATAAAGTAGTTTTTGTTTATGGAGGCAATTTAGGAAAACCACAAGGCATCCCTTTTATAATTGAAATGTTAGAGCATATCAATTTACAGCGAAATAAGAATACAGTATTAAATAAAGCCTATTTTATTATAGTTGGAGACGGGAGTGAGTATCATAAGCTTGAAAGTTATTATAAATTAAAACAACCTGATAACATGCTCTTAATGGCGCAACTGAATCAGGATGAGTACGATTGTTTGATTAGAAGCTGCGATGTTGGACTTATATTTTTGGATCACCGGTTCACGATTCCAAATTTTCCAAGCAGATTGTTAAGTTATATGCAGGCTAAGATGCCGGTTCTGTGTTTTACCGATCCGGTGACAGATATAGGGGAAACCGTAGTTCAAGGCGGATTTGGATGGAAAGGCGAGAGCGATGATGCAGGCAGGGCGGCAGAGATTATTGAAGAAGTATGTAATGATTTCAGTGCAGGCCGAATTGAGAAAATGAAAGAAAATTCGTGGCAGTATCTCATCAATAATTTTGCTGTCTCAAACGTATATACGACCGTTATGAAGCATTGTACGGAAAATCATGTGGATGGGTGAAGAAAATGAATTATGATCCGGAATATATTAAGCCTGAAATAAGAGATGGGTGGAATGTATCTGAAAAAATGAAAAAAGTGTGGTATATCTACCTGGATCTGATCAAAGTATTTGCAGAGATTTGTGACAAGCATCACTTGCGGTGGTATCTATGCGGAGGGGCTTTGATTGGAATTGTACGTCATCATGGTTTTATCCCGTGGGATGATGATGTTGATTTGATGATGCCTCGTGAGGATTATAACAAGTTTTTGGAAATTGCGGCGGGTGAATTAAAGCATCCTTATTATCTGCGTACGACCTTAACTGAAAAGGAATGTTTCCAATACTGGGCGAGCATATGCAATAGTGAAACGACTGGTAATAGAGAAACCTGTTTATCGAAACGCCAGAACAATGGAATATCGATTGATATTCTGCCTTACGAAGGATGTGAGGATAACATTCATCTATATGCATTGAGAAGAAAACCACTGTATATTTTAGCAGTCCTTTGCAACACTTATGTAAATGACTATAATACATCAAGAATTGCAAACATTATTAGAACAATTTTAAGAAAAACAGGATTTAATTATATAGCTGTTTACAAATGGTTAGAAAAACATAATAGCAAGCATCCATGGAGTAAATATAATTTTATTACTTACACATTAGAGGCTGATCCTGAATTAAAAAGAGGACTGCAAGTAAACTTCTTTAAGAAAGAATGGTTTGAGAAAACGATAGAAATGCCGTTTGAGAATACGGTTTTGCCTGTACCTATTGGATATGACAAAATATTGACGCAAGAATATGGGGACTACATGACATTTCCTCCGATTGAATCCAGGAAGGCGAAGCATGACATGGTCTTTGAACCGGATATTCCTTATAAGGAATATTGTCATGCAAAATATGGTGTTTCTTATGAAGAGTGAAATGGGCAGGATGATGGTAAGCATTATTATTCCAGTATTTAACACCACCTTAGATAAACTTAATATGTGTCTTGACAGTATTCAACGTCAAACTTATCAAAACTATGAAGTGATTCTAGTTGATAATGGTTCCTCAGATTCAATGTTTGAACAGTATAAAACCCTATCCGGACAGTACCCAAAGACTAGAATTGTTCAGCAAAATAGAGGCGGGGTGAGCGCTGCGCGTAACAGAGGGTTGGATGAAGCGAACGGAGCGTATATCACCTACATAGATTCGGATGATCTAATATCATGCTTCGCCCTGCAAGATGGAATGAATCACCTAAGAATTTCCAGTGCTGATGTTGTTATTTCAGGTATTAGGATTGTAGTTAGCCAAGAAGAGTTTTTATCATTCCATGCAGATGAATCAAGCAAAAAAATTGAAATAGAGTCAGATAAACTTGTAGTAAAACTAATCAAACATTATCTGACGGTCGAAGGTGATTCATTTCTTGCCGATTATTTTCCGAATAAAGATAAAATGATTGGAAGAGGTCCTTGTTCTAAAATAATAAGAACATCAGTTGCAAGGTCAGTAAGATTTCCGGAAAACCTTCCAATCGGAGAAGACTTGATTTGGAGTATTGAATTACTAAAAAATGCGAAACATGTGATTTTAGTTGATAACGTTTGGTATGGGTATGTGGTAAATGGGAATGAATCTGCAATTAGAAAATACTATGGAAACCGTGAGGTATTGGCAAAAAATTATTTGAAAATATTATGGGATAACAATAAAAGTTATTTTAAGGATAATGAGTACCAGTTCTCTCAGAATGTTGCGGGAGAGTTTTATAGTATCTTAAACTTTGAGATGCTTTCTGATAAGTGCAGTTTATCTAACAGAGGGAAACGGAAAATAGTGCAGAGCTGCTTAAAAGAGTGGCCATGGGAACTATTGAAAAAGAAGAGCAATTTCAAGAGATTATGCATGACGCATAAACTGCTTGTTATTGGAGCATGTTCAGGAACCTGGATATATATATATGAGCTGAAAGACGTAGTAAAGAGAATAATTGGCAAGAGGAAAAGAGTATGAAATTCGACATTGCTTTCTTATCAAGGTTGATTCCAAGAGAAATGGATGCTGAGGTCAGACAGAAAATGATTGGAATGATGGAAGATGCAGCGATAGCATGGCAAGAAAATATTATTGAAGGAATTGAAATCGAAAATGGCGGTCCATTACATCTGATTAATTATCTGCCAGTTAACGCTTACCCCAATACATATAAAGATCCGTTTATAAAAAAACGTAAATTCAGCCATACTGAGGGGGCAGAAGATATAAACCTTGGATTTTGTAATGTTAGGTACATAAAGAGGTTTCAGCAATGGATACCTTTGTTTCAAGAAATAGACAAATGGGCAAAGACAGATCTTGGATTAACGAAAGTATTGATTGTTTATACTATGTACCCAGAATTCATGATGGCTATAAAGCATATTAAAAAGAAGCATAGTAATATTACCATTATTAATATAGTTGTCGATTTGCCAGAGTACACAGTATTAGGTGATTTTAAGAAGACTTTATTATATAGATTGTATTCAAGTTGGGACAGGCATCAAGCTGCCGTATCAAAAGGATATACGGATGGTTATGTCGTTATAACGAAGCAGATGGGCGGTGTTCTATCCAAAGAAAAGCCGTATACAGTTGTAGAAGGAATATGCACTTCTGTTTTTCCGGAGATAGGACCAAAAGAGGATAAAACTGTAAAAGTGATATATGCCGGAAAGCTAAATGAGATGTTCGGATTAAGGAAATTACTTGATGCGTTTCAAATGATAGAGGATCAATCCTATGAGCTTATACTTTGCGGTATTGGAGATTTGGGAGAAGAAATCGCAAACAGAGAGAAAGAAGATAGAAGAATAAAATATCTGGGACAACTAAAAAGAGAAGATGTGCTAAAGATACTAATCACGAGTGACATAATCATAAATCCCAGAGAAAATATAGGGGAATTTACAAAGTACAGTTTCCCCTCCAAAGTGATAGAAGCCCTTTCGTCAGGTATTCCTTTTGTTGGATATAAATTGGAGGGTATACCAGATGAGTATGATAAATTCATTAATTACCCAAGTGGAGATACGGTCGTTGATCTGGCTAATACGATAGTAGAGGTTGGAACTGGGAAAAAGCAAGAAGCGAAAGCAAAGGCTATTGAAGCAAAATCTTGGATTACAACAAAAAAAAGTCCCAAGGAGCAGGGAAGAAAAGTACTTGATTTAATAAATCTGATAATAGGTTGATATTATGGAGGAAACAAATGTATCAAACATCACAACCGGTGAATAGACGAATCATATCAGGTGATGCAGTGCTGTTATATATTATCCTGTTCTTTTCAAATGACACGTATTTGTTTGGGACAAACGTAAATGAAGCGAGGATTTCATTAGCCAGATATTTATTGATCTTTTTCTGCGGCGTTCTCATTTACAGAATGGGAGGACTAATAAAATATTCAATAAATAAGGGGAAAATAGTTGGATTCCTTCTGATTTTTATTTCGTATATTATTGTAGCAAGATTAAACGACGAAGTTACAAATCGAGTTGTCATCAAATTGCTATACATGCTTGTTGCCATACTTATATGCATGACATTTGAATTTACCAGGTTCTCAAAAGCATATAGACAGTGCTTATACTTTATTTCGATTTGTGCGATTAGTTTTAGTTTAATCGGATATCTGGTTCCTTCTTTGATCCGGAACTTACCGTATATTACAAATACCGTAGGGATTAGAATCTATACTTGCGGATTATCAGGAATTAATGAAGTATCATTAAGCAGCAATTTTATTCGAGCTCAAGGAATATTCTGGGAACCAGGAGTATTCCAGATGTATGTAAATCTGGCTTTATGCTTCGAGCTGTATCTTTCCGAAAGACCAAACAGAAAACGTGTATGGGTTTATATTATTGCTGTCTTTTTCTCTTTTTCAACGACAGGATTTATCGTTACTTCATGGATTATATTATGCTATTTGTTGCTCAAAAAGAGTAATATTACCCAAAAATATTCTGGAAGAAGTGTCTTGCTTGTATTTGTATTTGTTTCTTTGGGGTTTTTATTATTGCAGGTTACAGAAGTGGGCGTACTTGTTTTCGATAAGATTATTAATCCGACTGTAAGCGGAACAACCATGGTACGTGTTGCTGGAGTTGTCACAAATATCGAAATAGCGCTGGCACATCCCTGGCATGGAATTGGAATGGAGAATATTCAGGATGAGTTCCTAAAGCTCACGATGGCTTCCCAAATTATTCTTGGATTTACAAGGCAAAATACTAACACGCTTCTATACCAATATGCTGCTCACGGTATACCCTACGGCATATTATTCACATTGGGTACATATAAGTTCGCGAATCTATTAAGCAGAGGCGAAAAACTTATTAAGCTGAGTGTTTTTATCATGATAGTTATGCTATATATCGGCGAGAATTTGCAATATTCAGAATTGCCTTACATTATTATTTTTTACGGATATGGGTGTTATGACAAAAGTGAATCAAAGTATTACTTATCTATGACAGAGGGCGAAGTAAATGTATCACTATAGCAAAGTAATAGTTCAGATTAATCTTGGGAATTTTGGCAGTACAGGCACAATTATGCGGGGGATAGCCGATTGTGCGTCGAGAGAGGGATTTAAAGTTTTTTGTTGTTATCCGGATAACCCGCATAACAAAAGTATTCAGGATGGGGATTATATTATTTGTACAGACAGACAACGAAAAATATGTTCAAGATTATCCAGATATTCCGGATTAAACGGGCTTTTCGGAGTGTTTCCATCAATAAGGTTTATCAAGTGGCTGCGTGAAGTAAAACCTCAAATTATACACCTTCATAATTTACATGGATGCGGTTTGTCTTTGCCCATATTGTTTAGATATATAAAAAGAAAAAAAATTAGAGTTGTATGGACTTTGCATGATTGCTGGGCTTTTACTGGAAGATGTCCATATTTTCAAATTACGAAGTGTGACAAGTGGAAAACTGGTTGCCATGATTGCAGTTATCCAAAAACATCATACCCGGAAACAAAGGTTGACGGTACTAGATTAATGTGGAAATTGAAGAAGAAATGGTTTAACGGTATCGCTGACCTGACAATTGTCACTCCATCTTCATGGCTTGCAAATTTAGTACAGGATTCATTCTTATCAAGTTACTCGATTTGTGTTATCAACAATGGAATAGATCTGTCAGTTTTCAAACCTACTCCAAGTAATTTCAGAGAACATTACGACCTGGGGGGGGGGTAAAATAGTAATTTTAGGAGTTGCCTATTCATGGAGTGATTATAAGGGGCTGGATTGTTTTATTGAGCTTAGCAGACAGCTTGGACCGAAATTTCAAATTGTATTAGTAGGTATTGACAATGAAAACAGAAGTTTAATGCCTGATTGTATTTTGGGGATTTCCCATACATCTAACCAGAAGGAACTGGCTCAAATATATACAGCGGCGGATGTGTTCGTTAATCCCACAAGAGAAGAGGTACTTGGAATGGTGAATGTAGAATCCTTGGCTTGCGGAACTCCGGTGATTACTTTCAATACTGGAGGATGCCCAGAAATAGTAAATAGCAGTTGTGGTTTTGTCACAAGTGAAAATACGGTTGATAATATAAAATATATTTTGGATAGTCGTTCCTGGATAAAAATAGACAGACGGGCTTGTCTCAAACGCGCGGAGGAGTATTGTATGAATGATAAGTATAAGGAGTACGTTAAATTATATGAAAAAATATCTCGTTCTAGGAGTGGCATTTGATTGGGGATATCGAAAGGGTCTTGATGTGTTTTTGGAATTGCGCAGTAAATTTAGTCCTGCATATAAAATAGTCCTTGTTGGAATAGACGACAATACTAAAAAAACAATACCGGATGACATTATATGTATACCAAGAACAAATAATCAATCTGAACTGGCTCAAATATATACAGCGGCGGATGTATTTGTTAATCCCACAAGAGAGGATAATTTCCCGACTGTAAACATGGAAGCAATAGCATGCGGAACACCTGTTATAAGTTTTAATACAGGAGGGAGTCCTGAAATTATTGAGACAGGCTGCGGTCTTGTTGTTGAGAATGAAAATATCGATGATTTAGTTGAAAAGATAAAACAAATTGTAAATGATTCAGAGGTAAGGACTAAATGTATCTGTACATCAATAAGTTTTGACCAAAGTAAAAGGTTTCAAGAGTATATCTCGCTATATAAGTGATGAATTTGCTTTTTAAAGCTCCGTCATGGAAAACAAACTTGGGAGGATTGCGTTACTTAGATATATGGGTATTAGAATTCATAATAAAGTTATTAAAAATGCTTCATGGATCATCGTGGGCAGGATTGCGCAGTCCATAGTTGGGATGCTTATAGCTATGATTACTGCCAGATTTCTGGGTCCTTCTAATTATGGTTTAATAAATTATGCTTCGTCAATTGTAGCGTTTGCAGTACCCATCATGCAGCTTGGACTGAGCAATATCCTGGTTCAGGAATTAGTTAATAATAAAGAAAAAGAAGGAGAAATAATCGGAACAGCTATAGGGATGAGCATCATTTCTGGGATTCTTTCCATTTTGGGGATATTAGCCTTTGTTGCGATAGCTAACAAGGGAGAAGCAGAAACGTTTATTGTATGTGCTTTGTCAAGTATTGTGATGGTCTTTTATTCATTGGAAATGATTATTTACTGGTATCAGGCAAAGCTTCTTTCAAAGTATACTTCAATTGTATCGCTGATTGCCTATTTTATAGTTGCATTATATAGGTTATTTTTGTTGATTACCCAAAAAAGTATTTATTGGTTTGCGCTATCAATGACCTTTGACTATGCAATCATTACCATTACTTTAATAGTCTTATATAAAAAATTAGGAGGTCAAATATTCTCCTTTTCTATGTCAACGGCAAGAAGAATGTTTCATAAAAGTAAACACTATATCCTTTCAAGTATGATGGTCACAATTTTTGCACAAACAGACAGAATCATGATCAAATTAATGCTTGGAGATGCAGATACAGGATTTTATTCTGTTGCGGTTACATGTGCTGGAATGACTTCTTTTATTTTTGGAGCCATAATTGATTCTGCAAGACCGTCTATATTCGAGAGTAAAAAGAGTGGAAATGGTCCGTTTGCAAGAAATATTACTCGTCTATACAATATAATCATATACTTTGCCTTGATTCAGAGCATTGTAATTGCCGCGTTCTCCAAAATAATAATAGGAATCCTATATGGCGCTCAGTTTTATCCGGCAGTAGGCGCCCTAAGAATAGTCGTTTGGTATACGACTTTTTCATACATTGGTTCTGTCAGAAATATATGGATACTGGCGGAGAACAAACAAAAGTACTTATGGATTATTAACTTGTGCGGTGCAGCAGCCAATGTCGTTATGAATGCTATGATGATTCCTTTATTGGGTATCAATGGAGCTGCAATAGCCTCCCTTGTGACACAATTTTTCACGAATGTTATTACAGGTTATATATTCAGTCCTATTAGGGAAAACAACAGGCTAATGGTGCATGGATTGAATCCAAATAACTTAAAGGAAATTTTTAAGTTAATGCGCGGAGGGCTTTAGTATGAATGAATTACAAAAATCCATATTAAAGATTTTTAAGCAAATCTCAAAAATATGCGATGATAATGAGATCCCGTATTTTGCTATTGGAGGTACATGCATTGGAGCTGTGAGACATAAGGGATTCATTCCGTGGGATGATGATTTGGATATAGCGATTCCCATAGAATATTTTGATTATTTTATCAAAATGGCAAACACTCAGTTGCCAGGCAGCATGAAAATCTATACCTGCGCTAACCATGAAACGTTTCGATATGTTTTTATAAAGGTCATAGATATAACGACGACCTTTATTGAAGAATCTGAGATATTGTATCCAAAATCTTATAAAGGTGTTTATGTCGATATCATGCCAATCTGCGGTATACCGTGTGATGAAAATAGAAGAAAAAGATTTTATAACATGCAGTTTTACTGTCTGAGAATGAACGAGAAACTTAGAGCTGATAAGTATACTACGAGTCTCAAGGGGAAAATCGCAAATAGTTATTTGAACGTCATGAAAAAAATTTACGGATACAATTACTACTCCAATAAATGGATTAAGATAATGAAAGCGAATCCATTTTATAAATCGAAATATACGGGATATGTCTGGTGGCCATATAGACTGGAAGAGCAAAAGCGGCTGACATTCAAAACAGAATACTTTACAGAAACAACTAATCTGCCTTTTGAAGATACGTTTATAAGATGTCCGAAAAATTATGACGCTTATTTATCTCAACAGTTTGGAAACTATATGGAGTTTCCGCCGGATGTTGAGCGAGAAGGTCATCACAAGGGCTTGATTGACTTAAATAAACCATATGAATATTATCAAAACAATACTGAAATTGTAAAAAAGATGATGGAGTGAGGTAAATGGAAATGATAATAGGTTATACGGCTGGTGTGTATGATCTTTTTCATATAGGCCACCTGAACCTTCTGAAGAATGCCAAAGGCATGTGCGATAAGCTTGTTGTTGGAGTGACAGTTGACGAACTCGTTCAGTACAAAGGCAAGAGCGCAATGATTCCATTTGAGGATCGAATTGAGATAGTACGTTCCTGCAAGTATGTTGACGCAGCGGTTCCACAGTATGATATGGATAAACTCAAAGCCTGTAAGGCGCTTGGAGCTGCAATGCTTTTCGTAGGTGACGACTGGTATGGGACAGAGAAGTGGAAAAAGTATGAGGAAGAATTCGCGAAGGAAGGAATTAAAATAATATACTTCCCATATACCAAAGGTGTTTCCAGTACAAAGATAACTGAGGCATTGAAACAAGTTCGGGGGTGGACAAAATCATACCCTCCGGGCATCCCGTAATTCATGCCCTTCGAGCGGGTGGACTGCGTCCAATAAGGCATACATAAATGGAGGAAATGAAAATGATTAATAAAAAATATTGCATGAATTCCTATATGGCATTCCGTTATATCGAAAAGGAGTATATGGAGTTCTATCCGGGAATGCATCACAGTAATATTCAACCTATTCCTGACGAGCAGCGCATTCTCGTGCATACAAGTGATGACATTGACCGGGAAATTGAAAAGCAGATGGAACAGTTTAAGGATAAGAAGAAAGGCATTCTTCTTTCCGGAGGAATGGATTCCGCTATTGTTGCCTCTTATCTTTCCGGTTCAGATGCGTACACCTTCCGTTTTCTTGGCGGCGAGTATCAGAAAGAGGAACTAGAGAGGGCGAAATACTATGCAAAATATTATGGACTGAATCTTCATTATGTAGATATAAACTGGGATACAGTGGCCTCTCATCTCGAACCGGTTATGAAGGCCAAGGCGGCACCTGTACATTCTATTGAGCCTCAGATCCTACAGGCCGCTCTTCAAGCTAAGAATGACGGTGTGGAATTGATGTTTATTGGAGAGAGCAGTGACATAATCTTTGGTGGAATGAATGGGCTTCTTGCGAAGGATTGGACTTTTGATGAGTTCATGGACCGCTATATTTTCACAAATCCAGAGGATGTGTTGGCTGAGCCGGAGTCTATGCGGTATGTTTTTGAGAGATATCGTAAGGAAGGAGATAAGATTGACTTTCTGTCCTTTATAGATGAAATCTATGCTATTGAGTCCACCAGTTCTTATCTTAATGCTTTTGCCGTTGCCAAGATGCCTTACTACGATCCGTATGCACGACTAAAGATGGCAGACGAGTTGGATTTGTATCGTGTCAGGCATGGCGAGCCCAAATATCTGATTCGTGCTTTGATGGCGAAGAAATACCCCGAACTTACTGTACCGAATAAGAATCCGATGCCCCGCCCTGTAGATGATTACTTCAAGAATTGGGAAGGGCCTGTTAGACCAGAGTTTAAGAAGGGGATTGATATGCGCCGGTTCACGGGCAACCAGAAGTGGCAGATGTATTGCTTAGAGAAATTTCTGGAGATGAATGAATAAAAAATGGTGAAGCATTATATTTGGAGCTATAATCCGATTGATATAGATGCATATATGTATGACTATATTGCAAATAAGAATAATTTTTCCTTTGTAAATTTTTATGAAAATGGAATGACGGAAGAGAGAAAGTCCTGTGGGTATTCCCTATGTCTCCAGAATTATACAGCGATTCATACTACATATGATGAGGCAGTTGATGTTGTAAAAAATTGTTCGGATACAATTCATATTTTTTTCGGTTTGTTAACTCCAATGAACCGAAGGTTGTTAAGATATCTTAAAGATTGTAAAAGAGACAATAAAATATTTATCGTCTCCGAACGTTACAATGCTTTCGGAAATTCTCTTGAAAAAAGAGCGAAGGAATTAATCAGATGGTTTGATTATAAGAAACTGTCTAGGGAATTAAATAATGTGATAGATGGATTTTTCGCATACGGAACCAAGGGGGCTGAGTTCTTCAAAAAGCTCGGTTTTACTCATGTATCCCCAACAATGTATGCCACAAATCATCATTATAATATTCGTACATATACCTTATTGGACGCAGTCCACCCGCCCGCAGGGCATGCATTACGGTGTGCCCTTGGGTATACATTGCTGGACGAAGTCCACCCACCCGCAGGGCATACGTCACGGTGTGCCCTTGGGGATAGTTACAGTAATCGAACCGAAAAAACCAGATTTATTTATGTTGGAAGGCTGGAATTTGATTTAAAAGGGGTAGATATACTGCTTAAATCTTTAGATACCATTATTCACAGGGGGGGGGTAGAAAGGAATGGAGTATTGATTTTGTTGGCAACTATGGAGCTAATTCAGCAGATGTGAATAGATGGATAGATGCTCATTGTGAATATGCCAGACAAGTTGGGAAAATTCCATTCGATCAAATGATTCATTACCTGCATGGCTATGATGTGTGCATCATACCGAGTAGGAAAGAAGGATATCATACACTGCCTGCGCAATGTATCGCGGCTGGAATCGCTTGTATAGTAACTAAGGGATGTGTCAGCGATGAATTAATAGAACGGTATAAGTCGGGAATCGTGGTCAGCAGTGGAGACGGCAAACAACTGTCAGATGCAATTATGTTTTGTATTACGGATAAAGAAGCAATCGATAAAATGAAGCGGTGCGCTGAGCAAGCTGCACCTGACATATCCATGGAAGCGGTTGGTGATTACATGTGGAGCGTAATTCAATGTAGAATCAATAAGAGTTCATCTATACCGGAATGTCCGTGGAGTAAAAAAATTGCGAGAGCAAAAGAACATAGCCGAGAGCTGGAAAGAGAGGAATAGACAAAATGCCCAATATCACAGAAGCATTCAAAGGAAAGACTTTAGTAATCACAGGCGGAACCGGTTCTTTTGGTTCAACCGTCCTCAAGCATTTCCTCACATCTGATATAGGGGAGATAAGGATAATATCTCGTGATGAAAAAAAACAGGACACCATGAGACATACATTACAGGCGAAATACCCGGAACAAGCAGGTAAAGTTCAATTCTACGTGGGCGATGTGCGAAATATTGATTCTGTCCGTAATGTTATGTATGGAGCCAATTATGTGTTCCACGCCGCAGCGCTAAAGGAGGTTCCCTCCTGCGAGTTTTTCCCAATGGAGGCCGTTAGAACCAATGTAATTGGCACAGATAATGTGATTACAGCGGCTGTTGAGAATAAGGTTGAGAAAGTTGTGTTCCTCAGTACTGATAAGGCGGCATATCCGATAAACTCTATGGGTATGACCAAGGCGATTGGAGAGAAAGTAGTAGCTGCCAGAGCACAGAAAGCATTTGAACGCGGAGGAACCGTGTTGGCATGCACTCGGTACGGTAATGTCATGTGCAGCCGAGGATCAGTAATCCCACTCTTTGTTGACCAGATAAAACGAAAAGCCCCCATCACAATTACCGATCCTAATATGACACGCTTTCTTATGAATCTTGACGAGGCTGTTGACCTTGTTGCGTTCGCCTTTGAACACGCAGAGCCGGGCAATCTGTTTATACAGAAGGCGGATGCAAGCACAATCGGTGTTTTGGCAGACGGTGTCATGAAGGTGTTCGGTCAGACTGAGAAGAAAATCATCGGCACCCGACACGGTGAGAAGCTATATGAAACGTTAATGACCAGAGAGGAGAGACTTAGGTCTACCGACATGGGAAACTACTTTAGAATCAGCCCTGATGGAAGAAGTTTGAACTATGATAAGTTCTATGTGGAAGGCAATGTACTGACCGAAGGTGATGAGGCATATACAAGTCATAACACAAACCGACTTGATGTTGACGGCGTGGTTGCAAAGATCATGACCACAGATTATGTGAGAGAAGAACTGGAAGGCCGGCCCCACGCTGTGGAAGCATAATATTTTAAGGAGGAGTCATGAATATACTGGTTACTGGTGCGGCTGCAGTTTTGAGAAGAAGCTGTACAGCATGTATCTGTTCTATCTGCCAAAGGAGAAAATTTCTTTTGATTTGAAAATGAATTGTGATGACCGTGGCAGTTTTACCGAGCTTCTTAAAACCACAGAGTACGGACAGTTCAGTGTGAACATTTCCAAGCCCGGCGTCACCAAAGGCCAGCATTGGCACAACACCAAGTGGGAGTTTTTCATCGTAGTTGCTGGTCACGGTCTGATAAAGGAGAGAAAGATTGGAACAGATGAGGTAATCGAGATTGAAGTGAGTGGAGATAAAATACAAGCAGTCCATATGCTGCCGGGATATACGCACAACATCACGAACCTATCAAAGACAGAGAATCTTGTCACTGTCATGTGGGCAAATGAAATATTCGATTCCAACCATCCGGACACCTATTTTGAAAATGTATAACGTTATTCTGTCGAGGACGCTTACCAAAGCCTCCTCGGCTTTTTACTTGATTTCTCAAGTTCACGAGAAAGGAGACTGTAACCGTTCATGAACAAACAAGAATCAGATATTTTGCGGACAATCTTCACAGAACCGTTTATCAACCAGCGCATCCTGTCAGAGACATCCGGCCATAGCCTGGGTGTGGTGAACAGGTCTATACGCAGCCTTATCAACGAAGGATATCTGGATGAGGACGTCTGCCCCACCGCTAAGGCGAGACGAGAGTATAACAGGAAAGCTCCAAAGAATGCGATTATCCTGGCGGCGGGCTTTGGAATGCGTATGGCGCCCATAAACTTATCCGCACCTAAGGGTCTGTTGGAAGTAAACGGTGAGCCGTTGATTGAGCGAATAATAAAACAGCTCCGCGAGGTTGGGGTGAAAGACGTCACAATAGTAGTCGGATTTATGAAAGAGAGCTTTGATTACCTGATTGATGAGTATGACGTGGAGTTGGTGGTTAATGCTGACTATGCAGCAAAGAACAACCTTTCATCCCTGGCGCTCGTTGCAGACCGACTTTCCAACACCTATATCGTCCCTTCGGATATCTGGTGTGACAGAAATCCATTCAATACACATGAGATGTATTCCTGGTACATGGTGAGCGATATTGTTGATAATGAGAGCAACGTCCGTGTGAACCGGAAGATGGAGCTGGTAAGGGTCGGAGAGAATACCGGCGGCAACGCCATGGTCGGCATTGCATATCTGCTGGAAGAGAATGCAGAGACTATACGGGAGAAGCTCCATAGGGTATGCGCAAGTAGCAGGCATGACGGGGACTTTTGGGAGATTGTTCTGTATAAAGACGATAAGATGATCATTCCAGCCCGGGTTGTTCACGCGTCAAATGTGGTCGAGATTAATACTTATGAGCAGTTGAGGGAATTGGACAGTGAATCCAATCACCTGAAATCAGACGCGTTAGATGTGATTACTGAGGTGTTCCATTCCAAATCGGAGGATGTTGTGGATATCAATGTTCTCAAGAAGGGCATGACGAACCGATCGTTTCTTTTCTCTGTCTACGGTGATAAATACATCATGAGAATACCGGGAGAGGGAACCGCCCGGCTAATCAACCGTGCGCAAGAGGCAGAGGTATTCAGAACAATCCGTGGCCATGGACTTTGCGATGACCCTGTGTATATCAACCCGTCAAATGGGTATAAGATTACGAAATTCCTGGAAGGGGTAAGGGTATGTGATCCGGAAAATGTACTGGATGTGGGTCGCTGTATGGAGATGTTAAGAGCTTTTCATAGGATGAGATTGTCTGTTCCTCATACTTTTGATATCTTTGGTCAGATTGAATTCTATGAAAAGCTGTGGGAAGGCCGCCCATCGATATATAAGGATTATAAACAGACCAAGGCCAACGTGCTGAGTTTGAAGCCGTTCATTGATGGGATTGAGAAAGATTGGTGCCTTACACACATCGATGCTGTGCCGGATAACTTCTTGTTCTGCAAGCCGGAAGGGGAGACAGAGGAACTTCTTCAGCTTACTGACTGGGAATATGCGGGGATGCAGGATCCGCATGTGGATATCGCCATGTTCTGTATCTACAGTCTTTATCATAAAAAGCAGGTAGATCGGCTGATTGACATCTACTTCCAAAATAATTGTAAGCGCCAAACCAGAGCGAAGATTTACTGTTATATCTCTATGTGCGGACTGCTCTGGTCTAACTGGTGTGAGTTTAAACGGAATCTTGGCGTGGAATTCGGCGAATACTCTCTTCGCCAGTACCGCTTTGCAAAAGATTACTACCGCTATGCGGTGAAAGAAATGAGTACGGGAACCCATATGGCAAATAGAGCCGTTATCATGGCCGCAGGTATCGGGAAGCGAATGCGTCCACTGACATTTGATGTCCCCAAACCACTGGTTAAGGTGAACGGAGTGCGGATGATCGACACGGTTATTAAGGCTCTTCACCAAAATGGAATCTATGAAATCTATGTTGTCATTGGACACTTAAAAGAGCAGTTTTATGAGTGGTCAAAAGAGTGGGATGGAGTAGAATTAATTGAGAATCCTTACTATGATATCTGCAACAATATTTCATCCCTTTACGCTGCCCGTGAGCATCTTGGCGGCTGCATCATCCTGGACGGCGACCAGCTCATCTATAATTCATCCGTTCTCGACCCGCACTTCACCCTTTCCGGATATAACTCCGTCTGGTGTGAAGGTGAGACAGACGAATGGATGATGGATGTGGAAGACGGGGTGATACAAAGCTGTTCCAGGACAGGAGGCGCACACGGATGGCAGCTTTATTCCATTTCCCGCTGGACAGCAGAAGATGGAGAGAAACTCAGAAAGCATCTGGAATTTGAGTTCGAGAGAGGGAATCGAGATATCTACTGGGATGATGTAGTGATGTTCTGTCACTTCAAGGATTACACACTTGGCATTAAGGAGATGCAAAAAGGGGACGTCATTGAAATTGACGATCTTGCTCAGCTTGTAACCATCGACCACAGTTATCAAACATATCAAAAGCCGAATTCGGCAGAAAAAACGGAGGATTAGTGAAATGAGTAATCATATGACAGCAGACAAGAGCAAAATAGACTGGATGATAACGGTGGCGCCTTTCATACTGATTCTGGGATTGGCGGGATATTTGTTTCTCTTTCCTAAACAGGCGAATGGGGTAATCTCCCAGGTACGTTTCTTCTTAGGTGACACGCTGGGAAGTTACTATCTGCTTATTGGACTTGGCGTCCTAATTCTTTCCATTTTCCTTTCCTTCTCCAAGTATGGTGAGATTGTTCTTGGGGAATCGAATGAAAAGCCAAAGTACAATTTTTTTACATGGGGCAGCATGATGTTCACCTGCGGTCTTGCCGCCGACATCCTGTTCTACTCTTTTGCCGAGTGGGTTATGTATGCTTCCAACCCGCATATTGCTGAGATGGGAGGAAGTATTACTGAATGGGCTGGCGTCTTCCCGCTGTTCCATTGGAGTTTCATCCCATGGGCATTCTATCTTGTGCTTGCCGCCGCCTTTGGGTTCATGCTGCATTGCAGAAAAAGGGATAAGCAGCGCTATTCTGAGGCATGTCTCCCTGTAATTGGGAAGAAGCATGCACATGGTACACTTGGGCGTATCATAGACCTGTTTGCTCTCTTTGCGCTGTTGGCTGGTACTGCGACAACCTTCTCTGTTGCCACTCCTTTGATGGCAGAAATCATTGTTTCACTGTTTGGAATCAGTGTCAGCCGTACGGTGGTCACAATTATGATTCTTCTCATTACCTGTGCAGTTTATACGTATGCGGTTCTCCACGGATTCAAGGGAATCAGCTTCCTTGCCAGGCTCTGCATATACCTGTTCTTAGGCCTGCAAATCGCCTTTCTCCTCATTGGCGGCCAGGGACGTTTCATCATCGAGAATGGCGTTGAGTCCTTGGGCAAGATGGTTCAGAACTTTATCGGGCTTAGCACTTATACAGATCCCGGCCGAACGAATCATTTCCCTCAGGATTGGACGATTTACTACTGGGCTTACTGGATGGTATGGTGTATCGCAGCGCCGTTCTTCATTGGAAATATTTCTCGGGGGCGTACTGTTAAACAGACCATACTGGGAGGCTATATCTTTGGTGTTGGTTCAACCATTAGCTCTTTCATTGTTTTTGGGAACTATAGCCTGGGTCTTCAAACCGCTGGTGCTGCGGACTTTATTGTTCAGTATCAGGAGAGCGGCGACCTGTATGGTTTAATCATGGACATTATCCATACAATGCCGGGAAGCAAAATATTTCTTGTGTGGATTCTGTTGTGTATGATCACTTTCTATGCCACAAGCTTCGATTCCATTGCGTATACAGCGGCGTGCTACAGCTATAAGAAACTTGATGAGAATGAAACGCCGCATATGATGATAACATTGCTTTGGTGTATCCTGCTAATTGTGCTGCCTGTCGCATTGGTATTCAGCGAAAGCAGCATGACCAACATCCAGAGTGTGAGTATTATCAGTGCATTTCCGATTGGTATGATTATGATTCTGATGATCTGGAGTTTTATTAAGGATGCCAGGAAGTATATGGAAGAGAAAAGGCTGCAATAGATTTAAATGGAGGCGTCAACGTGAATGAAATTTTAACTTATCGACGAACGCCCCTTTCTGTGCTATGATAATAAAAGTATTATCATAGCACAGAAAGGGGCATTTTTATGGCCGGTTTATCAGAAAAGAAACACATATGTATAGGAATACTTGCCCATGTTGACGCAGGCAAGACAACATTATCTGAGAGCCTCCTATACCTAAGCGGCAAGATCAGGGAGCTTGGCCGTGTAGACCATAAAAATGCATATCTTGACACCTATGAACTGGAACGCAGCCGTGGTATCACCATTTTCTCGAAACAGGCGGTGTTCACTCTCGGAATGAACCAGGTAACACTCCTTGACACCCCCGGGCATGTAGATTTCTCTACGGAAATGGAGCGCACGCTGCAAGTGTTGGACTATGCAATCCTTGTCATCAACGGGATGGACGGCGTACAGGGCCATACCCGGACGCTCTGGAGTCTTCTGCGGCGATACCATATTCCAGTCTTCCTTTTCATCAATAAGATGGATCAGGCAGGGACGGACCGTGAAAAGCTTCTGGAAGAGCTAAAGACCCAACTGGACGGCTCCTGCATTGCTTTCGATGAAGAAGCGGAGATTCTTCATGAAGAGCTGGCGATGTGCGATGAGGCATCGCTTGAGGAATATCTGGAAAACGGCGGCCTGCAGGAAGAAACCATCCTGCGGCTGATTGCTGACAGGCTTGTATTCCCATGCTATTTCGGTTCGGCATTGAAGCTTTCCGGCGTACAAGAATTTATGGAAGGGATGGAACGTTATATGCATGCAGATGCCGTGGGCAAAGGGGCGGATGAAGACGGGGCAGAACGAAACGCCAGGCAATGCTTTGGCGCTAAGGTCTTTAAAATATCCCGGGATGGGCAGGGAAATCGGCTGACTCACCTGAGGGTCACGCAAGGTTCCTTAAAAGTGAAGGATATCCTTTCGTCCGGTTCAGACGCTTCGGAACCTTGGGAAGAGAAGGTGAATCAGATCCGTATCTACTCCGGGGAGAAATATGAGGCGGTTCCGGAAGCAGGAACCGGGTGTGTCTGCGCCGTGACAGGCCTTGACCACACATATCCGGGCGAAGGGCTGGGAACGGAAGAGGCATCCCAGTCTCCGGTACTAGAGCCAGTGCTGAGTTACCGAATCCATTTGCCGGAAGGATGTGACGCTCATATCATGTTGCGAAAACTCCGGCAGCTTGAGGAAGAAGATCCTATGCTTAGGATTATGTGGGAGGAAGAACTGGGGGAGATATATGCGCAGCTCATGGGGGCGGTGCAGATTGAAGTGCTGCAGAGCATGATTCGGGAGCGTTTCCATACGGAGGTAACATTTGACACGGGAAATATTGTATACAAGGAAACTATAAGGAAGACTGTAGAGGGGGTCGGGCATTTTGAGCCGCTCCGCCACTATGCGGAAGTCCATTTGTTATTAGAGCCGGGTGGACCGGGGAGCGGGATGGTACTGGAAGCGGATTGCAGCGAGGATGTGCTGGACCGGAACTGGCAGCGGCTAATCCTGACTCATCTGGCAGAACGGGAACACCGCGGGGTTCTGACCGGTTCGGCAGTCACGGATATTAAGATCACGCTGATTGCGGGGCGGGCGCATCTGAAACATACAGAGGGCGGAGATTTCCGCCAGGCGACTTACCGGGCTGTCAGGCAGGGACTTATGCAGGCTGACAGTATTTTGCTGGAGCCGTATTATGATTACCGTCTGGAATTGCCGTCAGAGATGGTGGGACGAGCCATGACGGATATCCGGAAGATGTGGGGGGAGTTTGATTCTCCCAAGCTGGATGGGGAGTCTGCCGTGCTGATCGGGAAGGCCCCGGTGGCGACCATGCGGGATTATCAGATGGAGGTCAATGCTTATTCGAGAGGAAGGGGGAAGCTGAGCTGCACCTTCAGGGGGTATGAGCCTTGCCATAATGCGGAGGAAATCATAGAAGAGAAGGGATATGACCCGGAGGGGGATTTGGAGAATCCGACGGGGTCGGTGTTCTGCGCCCATGGGGCGGGTTTTGTTGTGCCGTGGAATGAGGTGCCGGAGTATATGCATATTGAGAGTCTGCTTGAGAAGAAGGCAAGACAGGAGGAGGATATGCAAGAAATGAGAGGCAAAGCGAATAATACCGGCAGAAGCCGTCGGCAGAATTTCAGCGCAGAGGAAGAGAAAGAATTAGAAGAAATATTTATCCGCACTTATGGAAAGGTTGAGCGGAAGGCGCCTCCGGAGTCTAAGACAGTCGCCGGCGTACCGGAGAAAAGACGGTGCAAGAAGGAAGATGCAGTACAGGAATTTCTTCTGGTAGACGGATATAACGTGATATTTGCATGGGACGACTTGAAGGAGCTTGCGAAGATAAATATCGAAGCGGCGCGGAATAAGCTGATGGACATCCTGTGTAATTATCAGGGATTCCGGAAATGCGTAGTTATTCTGGTATTTGACGCCTATAAAGTGGAGGGCTATGCGCTGGAAATCCAGAAATATCATAATATCCATGTGGTTTACACAAAAGAGGCGGAAACGGCAGATCAGTATATTGAGAAGGTGGTACACCAGATTGGGAAGAAGTACCATGTGACTGTGGTAACGTCAGACGGCGTAGAGCAGGTTGTCACTGCAGGGCAGGGCGGTACGCTGATTTCTTCCCGGGAATTTAAGGAAGAGGTGGAGCTTGTCCGGCGGCAGATTCGCAAGGAGTACGAAAGCAGGAGAGAGACAGGGAAGAATTATCTGTTTGACCATATGGATGAGAAAATGGCGGAAGAGATGGAAGAGGTGAGGTTAGGGAGGAAGGATACATTTATCCTTAAATAATTTTTTAACACTTGACATTTCTTACGAATTGTTCTAATATACTATAGAACTGTAATGAAATAAAGTGTTTATGTTTACAAGAAAGGAGAACCAGATATGAAGGCGACATTTCATCAGAATATGTTTCAGGATATGATGATGACAGGCTGTGTTGATATGTGCATGATGTGCATGATGAACATGGCTTATTAGTGTATGCGTCTGAATATCTGATTTTTGACATACTATTGTTATTTGGGTAGAGTGTAAGGAGCAGGTACGGCGTGTACTTGTTCCTTTTTTGTGCGCAGACCCGTGCAGGGGAAATATGCCGCACGGGCCGCGCGGCGGGGAGGGGAAGATGGCTCTTCCCTACTCGATTGTTTCAGAGAATCAGATGTCAGGCAAATATCATTTTGCCATGAATGGAAAATGTACGGATGCATGCAGCTGAATGGTTGCGAGAATACGAGAAACAGAGAGGAGAAAAGCAGATGGCACAGATTGAAGTAAGGCATCTTACGAAGACATTTACTTCAAGGGATGCAAGGGTTGATGCATTGAAAGACATCAACCTTGAGATTGAACAAGGAGATATCTACGGAATTATAGGTATGTCAGGCGCGGGCAAGAGTACGTTGGTTAGGTGCCTGAATTATCTGGAACAGCCCACAGAGGGCGAGGTCTTGGTAGAGGGCAGGGAGCTGGGGAAAATGTCGGAGAAGGAACTTCTGAAACAGAGAAAAGACATGGCGATGATTTTCCAGCATTTTAACTTGCTGATGCAGAAAAATGTAGTGGATAACGTCAGCTTCCCTCTGTTGATTCAGGGAATCAAGAAGAAGGATGCGCGTAAGAGGGCAAAGGAACTGTTGGGAATCGTGGGGTTAGAGGAGAAAGCGTCAGCCTATCCGGCGCAGCTTTCCGGCGGGCAGAAGCAGCGCGTCGCCATCGCACGGGCGCTGGCGTCAGACCCGCGAATCCTGCTCTGTGACGAGGCAACCAGCGCGCTGGACCCCCAGACCACAGCGTCTATCTTAGAGCTTTTGAAGGATATTAACCACCGTTTTGGAATTACGATTGTGATTATCACCCATCAAATGTCAGTAATCCGTAAAATATGCAGCCATGTGGCGATTATGGCGTCGGGTGAGATTAAGGAGTATGGGCTGGTGGATGAGATTTTCAGCCATCCAAAGACGAAAGAGGCGCGGGATTTGATTCTGAAAGATGTGGAAGGCGAAGGGGCGGCAAGCCTTGCAAAGCCCCAGGACAGGCTGATGGATGCGAAGAAGATCCGTATTGTATTTTCAGAGAATTCATCCTTTGAGCCGGTGATTGCCAATATGGTACTCAAGACAGGAAGACCTGTGAATATCCTGAGGGCGGATACGAAGAACGTGGGTGGAATCGCCAAGGGTGAGATGATTTTAGGGCTTCCGGATGATGAGAAGCTTCAGAAGGAGATTGAGGATTATATCCGTGCGCGGGGATTGGAGATTGAGGAGGTGACAGGGGATGTTTAGCAGCGAAGTAATTCAGATGTTAATCAAGGGAATCGGTGAGACGCTGTACATGACGCTGGCGTCCACATTGTTTGGATATCTGTTCGGGCTGCCTATGGGGATTTTGCTGACCATATCCGACAGAGAAGGAATCAAGCCCAATGCAGTTCTCTATAAGATTATGGATGTAGTGGCAAATATTGTGAGGAGCGTTCCGTTTTTGATTCTTTTGATTGTGCTGATTCCATTTACACGGCTGATTGTGGGGAAGAGTTATGGATCTACGGCGACGATTGTACCCCTTGTGGTTGCGGCAGTTCCCTATATAGCTCGTATGGTGGAATCGTCCCTTAGGGAAGTGGACGCAGGCGTGATTGAGGCGGCAAGGTCTATGGGCGCGTCTACGTTTACGATTGTGACGAAGGTTTTACTGGTGGAGGCGCGGACGTCCCTGATTGTGGGCGTAACGATTACTCTGGGGACGATCCTCGGGTATTCTGCAATGGCAGGAACGGTGGGCGGAGGAGGCCTTGGAGATATTGCGATCCGCTACGGATATCACCGCTACGAGGTCGGGATTATGTCGGTGACGGTCATTTTATTAATCTTGCTGGTGCAAATATTCCAGACGGTTGGTATGAAGCTGTCTGTTCATTTAGATAAAAGAAAGTAAAAAAGAAAATGGAGGAGATGTATGATGAAGAAAAGAGTATTGGCGGTATTGTTGGCAGGAGTGTTGGCAGCAGCGGCTTTGACAGGCTGCGGCGGTTCTGATAAGGGTGGAGATTCTGGTTCTTCCGGTTCTGAATCCGGTTCATCTTCGGAAACCAAGGAGATTAAGGTGGCGGCGTCTGCAACGCCTCACGCCGAGATTCTGGAAGAGGCGAAAGGGCTTCTGGAAAAGGAAGGCTATCAATTAGATGTGACTGTATTTAATGATTATGTTCAGCCGAATGAAGTGGTGGAGAGCGGCGATTTTGACGCAAATTATTTCCAGCACATCCCATATCTGGAGAGCTTCAATGAAGAGAAGGGGACGCATCTGGTAAATGCAGGCGGAATCCACTATGAGCCGTTTGGTATCTATCCGGGAACCAAGAAGAGCTTGGATGAGCTGAAAGAGGGGGATGCCATTGCTGTGCCCAACGACACGACCAATGAGGCAAGGGCGCTTTTGCTCCTTCAGGATAACGGCGTAATTACGCTGAAAGAGGGCGCAGGATTGAACGCCACGGTGAATGATATTGAGGAGAATGTGAAGAATGTCGAGATTGTAGAGCTTGAGGCGGCGCAGGTGTCCAGAGTTGTAGGCGAGGTCGCGTTTGTGGTATTGAACGGGAATTATGCGTTAGAGGCAGGATATTCTGTGAAGTCGGACGCCATCGCTTATGAGAAATCCGATTCTGAGGCGGCGAAGACTTATGTGAACGTCATTGCAGTCAAAGAAGGGAACGAGGAAAACGAGGCGGTTCAGGCGTTGGTGAATGTGCTGAAATCGGATGATATCAAGAAATTCATTGATGAGGAGTATGACGGGGCTGTGATTGCGTTTGAAGAATAGGATATAGACGTGATAGCGAATGAGGAGCCGGCGGGAAAGAAATATTTTCCGTTGGCTTTTTCTGTATTTCAATTTTCCAAAGGATTTCACCCCCCCCGATTTAGCAACAAACTTTCATTGTGCAGACATAGACGATATGATATCATTATGTATATCAAGTTTAGCTATGCTATAGCTAAACAGCGGAAAACATGAAAGGTTGGGAAATCAGAAAATTCTATGTCAGTAAAAAGGAAAGAAGGTGATGGTTTATGACAATAGAAGAAATTATGTCCGGAGAATCAGAATATCTCGAATTCAAGCAGATGGTACCGGAAAAAAGCGAAACTTATATGAAGACGGTGGTCGCGTTTGCAAACGGCCATCCGTCAAGCATTCAGGTCGCAGTGTATGATAACCGGGTGGAAGTGACTTCTCCTGGGATGCTGTTCGGCAGCCTGAGGCTGAAGGATATCAAAGAAGGTATTTCGATACCTAGGAATCGCGCGCTGGTGTATGCTTTTACCTACATGAATATTATGGAGCACTGGGGAAGTGGGATTCCAAGGATTATCAGACGGTGCAAAGAACTTGGGATGGAAGAGCCGGAACTAATGGAAATTGCCGGGAACTTTCGTATCAATTTATTTCGGCTTCCTGATAAGTCCAGAATTGGCAAGAGTACAGGGAAAGTGCTGGAGAGTACGGATAAAGTAATGGAAAATACGGAAAAGTACGGAAAAGTACGGATAAAAAGTACGGATAAACTGAATGACAATCATAAAAAGTTAATTCAATATATAGAAGAAAGGGGAACGATAACAAATAGAGAAGTCCAGAGTCTGCTGAATGTCAAGGATTCCCGTGCCTTGAAGATTCTAAAGGAAATGGTCGAAGCTGGCATACTGAAAAGAGAAGGGAAATTAAAGGGAAGCTGTTACAAATTGAAATAATCTTTCAAATCAAATCGTTAAGCTATAACGAATATTCCAACTGGCAGTCATAAGGTTCTGCCTCTACATGTGTCTGGTTATACTCCTGTGCCTCCACGCATCCCATAGCGCGGTAGAAGCCTTGTGTTTCAACGGCGGAATGAGCCGAAATATACAGTTTTCCGGCGCCGTGTTCCTTCGCCCATTTTCCTGCCGCAAGGAAGAGCTTCTTCCCGATTCCCTTGCCCCGCATATCTGCAGAAACATGGAGGCTGGTGAGGTCAAGATAGTTTCTGGCAGTCCCGGACAAAGCAGACTCTACGGAAGCGAAACCTTTCAGTTTACCATCGCAGAAGAATCCATATACGAATCCTCCCGTGGCGGCCGTGTTTTTCAGGCATGCGATCAGAATCCCATAATCCGCTTCTGACCAATCGTCGATAAACGGGTCGTCTTTTATCACCCATTTTCCGCCATCCCGCCGCCAACATTTTACAACCTTCTGGCGGCGGATAAAATGACTGAATAAATCGCGGCATATTTCATTTTCGGTTAATTCTCGGTATTGTGCCTCCATTGTATTGTCCGTCCTTTTTCATGATTCCTGTAAACTTCAAGATGGTTTTATTATATAGAATATTTGTTCCTGTGTAAAGCGTTTGCATCGTTTTTTAGGCGTATTTTTGGACGCGCAACTCAAAGTTTACATGGATTTCCTCAAAAGCAACATGAAATTTATAGATTTTACAGGGGGAATATTATAAGATAGACCCAACCTGAAGCGCGTAAAGGAAATTCAAAGAGAGAAAAGGTGAAGAATTATGAGTTTATTTGGAGATAACCTTCTATACTATCGGAAACGGAATGATATGACACAGGAACAGCTTGCGGAGCGGTTAGAGGTATCCAGACAGACAGTTTCTAAATGGGAAGCAGGGACATCTTATGCAGAAATGGAAAAATTGCTGCAATTATGCGATTTATTTTCGTGCAGCCTTGATACCCTTCTTAGGAAGGATGCCAGTAAGTCTGAGATAGAAGACAATCAGCAGCACCGAAAACATATGAAAGAATTCCGGAGATGGATAACCTGCGGAGTCGCGGTATTAATCTTTGACGCTGCTTCCTATGAATTGCTGGAAGGATGGGGGAGAGTCAACGAAACAATGCAGGATACTCTTTTCATGATGATTGCCATCGTAGGTATTCTGATTCTGGTGGTACAAGGACTGAAGGATTCTGACTACCGGAAGAAGCACCCGGTGATTCAGGTATTCTACACGATGGAAGAGAAGGAAAGATTTGACAGCCATTTCCCCGCAAAAATGGCGTCAGGGGTTGGGGTGGTTTTGATTGGAATGCTGGTGGGGATGAACGCGGAAAGGCTTCCTTTGCCTTCTGGTATGAACGAAGAATTTTATTACGGGATATTTCTGCTTTTGGTTGCCGTAGCCGTATCCATTTTTATTTACACGGGAATGCAGAAGCAGGAATATGATGTGGAAGCATACAACCGGGAAAATGATCCCAATGCAAATAAGAAAAATACGCTTGTGGCAGTCTGGTGTGGTTGTATCATGCTTTTTGCTACCATCCTATTCCTGATTGCCGGGCTTGTGTTCCATCTATGGGAAATCTGCTGGCTTGTCTATCCTATCGGCGGCATGCTCTGCGGAATGGCCACATTGATTCTGAACAGGCAGAAGTAAGAAATAGGTAAATAAATGGAAGGAGATATTGCAGGATATGGCTTATACATGGAGGACAGCCATTTTGCAATATCTCCTTCCAAAAACGTTATTTGTCTGCCAACAGGCTACCGGTCAGAAATCTCACTGTGAAGCTGCTGCAGCGACTTCACATCCCCCCTGCCATGCTCATTCATATACCGGATTCCATTGGCAGTCACCCTGGCTGCGGCAATAGTGGTAATATACGGAATCTTTGCCTTAATGGCGGCTTTCCTAAGATAACTGTCATCATGGACGCTGTCCTTGCCCACCGGGGAATTCACAATCAGGTCGATCTTCCCGTTGGTAATCATATCCAGGATGTTCGGACGTCCCTCGTATAACTTCTTAACTTTTTCGGCTTCGATGCCCGCCTCACGGATAATCTCGTAGGTATTCCCTGTGGCAAGAATCCGGAAACCGTCTTCTGCAAACATACCGGCAACCTCCGCGACCTCTGCCTTATCCTTTCGGTTGACCGAAATCAGCACCGTACCCGAAAGCGGCAATTTTGACTGGGTCGCCTCCTGGGCTTTGTAGAAAGCCTCGCCGTAAGAAGGAGAAAGCCCAAGAACCTCTCCTGTGGAGCGCATTTCCGGCCCGAGTACCGGATCGACTTCCTGGAACATATTGAATGGGAATACGGCTTCCTTCACTCCATAGTAAGGAATCGCTTTCTCTTTCAGCCCTGCCACCGGAGAGGGGCGCCCCGTCAGCTCGGAAGTGATGATATCAGTCGCCAGCGGCACCATGCGGATGTTGCATACCTTGGACACCAGCGGTACGGTACGGGAAGCGCGCGGGTTAGCTTCCAGCACATATACCTTGCCATTCTCGATGGCATATTGCATATTCATCAAGCCCCTTACATGCATTTCCTCGGCAATCTTCTTCGTGTACTCCTTGATTGTCCGCACATTTTCTTCGGAAATGTGAACGGAAGGGATAATACATGCGGAGTCACCGGAGTGTACCCCTGCAAGCTCGATATGCTCCATGACCGCCGGGACGAAGGCGTGGTTCCCGTCGCTGATAGCGTCGGCTTCACATTCCAGAGCGTGGTTCAGGAAACGGTCAATCAGAATCGGGCGGTCCGGCGTCACGCCGACAGCGGCTTTCATGTAGCCTTCCATGCTCTCGTCGTCATAAACCACCTCCATGCCCCGCCCACCAAGGACGTAGGAAGGGCGCACCATAACGGGATAGCCGATATTTCCTGCGATTGCGAGGGCTTCGTCTACGGTAGTCGCCATGCCAGATTCGGGCATAGGGATATTGAGCTTGTCCATCATTGCCCGGAAAAGGTCCCGGTCTTCCGCTAAATCAATGACGGAAGGAGAGGTGCCGAGAATCCGGACGCCGTTCTTCTCAAGCTCGGATGCCAGATTCAGCGGAGTCTGCCCGCCGAACTGTGCGATAACGCCCACCGGCTGCTCTTTCTCATAGATGCTCAACACGTCTTCCAGTGTCAGCGGCTCAAAATACAGCTTGTCGGAAGTGTCATAGTCTGTGGAAACAGTTTCCGGGTTACAGTTTACGATGATTGTCTCAAAGCCCAGCTTTTTCAACGCCAGTGACGCATGGACGCAGCAATAATCGAATTCGATGCCCTGGCCGATCCGGTTGGGGCCGCCGCCAAGAATCATGACTTTCGGCCGGTCTGTATTGACTGGGTTCTTGTCAGCGCCGTTGTAAGTCGAATAGTAGTATGCATTATCCTTCGTGCCGCTGACATGCACGCCCTCCCAGACCTCCTTGACGCCCAGTTCTATCCTGCGGCTGCGGACGGCATCCTCGGATACCGCAAGAATCTGGCTTAAATATTTGTCCGAGAATCCGTTCTTCTTGGCGGAAATCAGCATATCATCGGAAGGAAGGCTGCCTTTTGATTCAATGAGGGCTTCTTCTTCTTCCACCAGTTCCTTCATCTGGGTGATGAAATAGGTCTTTACTTTTGTGATATCGAAAATCTCTTCTACGGTGGCGCCTTTACGCAGCGCTTCATACATGATGAAGTGCCGGTCGCTGGATGGCGTGATTAACATCGAAAGCAGCGCTTCTTTGCTCTTTGTATGGTAATCCCTGGCGAATCCCAACCCGTAACGCCCGGTCTCAAGGCTTCGGATTGCTTTCTGGAAGGCTTCCTTATAGGTCTTGCCGATGCTCATGACTTCGCCTACTGCGCGCATCTGTGTACCCAGCTTGTCTTCTACGCCTTTGAATTTCTCGAATGCCCAGCGGGCAAATTTGATTACCACATAGTCGCCGTCTGGGACATATTTGTCCAAAGTCCCGTATTTGCCGCAGGGGATGTCCTTCAAGGTCAGGCCGCAGGCAAGCATGGCGGAAACCAGGGCAATCGGGAAGCCGGTCGCTTTGGAAGCCAGTGCGGAGGAACGGGAGGTACGTGGATTGATTTCAATCACAACAATACGGTCAGTCACGGGATCGTGGGCAAACTGTACGTTGGTTCCGCCGATGACCTCAACGGATTCAACGATTTTGTATGCCTGGCGCTGTAGCTCTTTCTGGCATTCTTCCGATATGGTAAGCATCGGGGCAGAACAGAAGGAGTCACCGGTATGTACGCCCAGCGGGTCAATATTCTCGATAAAGCAAACGGTAATCATGTTGTTGTCGGCGTCCCGCACAACTTCTAATTCCAGTTCTTCCCAGCCGAGAATGGACTCTTCCACCAATACTTGCCCCACAAGGCTTGCCTGTAAGCCCCGGGCGCAGACCGTCTTCAATTCTTCCTTATTATATACAAGGCCGCCGCCGGCGCCGCCCATGGTGTAAGCGGGACGCAGGACTACCGGGTATCCTAATCCGTCAGCGATTGCAAGGGCTTCGTCCACGCTGTAGGCGACTTCGCTTCTTGCCATCTCGATGCCCAGGGCATCCATGGACTTCTTGAATTCAATGCGGTCTTCTCCCCGTTCAATGGCGTCCACCTGTACGCCGATGACTTTGATCTGATATTTGTCAAGGATTCCAGCCTTGGCAAGTTCGGCGCACAGGTTAAGCCCTGACTGCCCGCCTAAGTTCGGCAGCAGTGCGTCGGGGCGTTCCTTTGCGATGATCTGCTCTAAACGGTCTACGTTCAACGGCTCGATGTAGGTGACGTCCGCCATCTCGGGGTCGGTCATGATGGTTGCCGGGTTGGAATTCACCAGCACGATTTCGTAACCAAGCCCCCGCAATGCTTTGCATGCCTGGGTTCCGGAATAGTCGAATTCGCAGGCCTGCCCGATGATGATCGGACCGGAGCCGATAATAAGTATCTTGTGGATGTCTGTATTTGGCATGTTTCCCTCCTAAAATGTTTGACATATGAACAGTGATTGACTATAATATACTTAACAGGGCAGTCGGAAGGTGAGTGCGAGTCACCCGTCCCGGCGAATAATTAAATCAAGCTAATAGAGATAGCCGTATGGTCATTGCCAGTGAACAGGACGGCTATTTCTTATTTTTCATATTCAGAATTGCAACAACTAGCGATGCGAATGTAAGCAAAATCATGAATTCCTCGTATGTACTCATAAGTATCACCACCTTCCGCAAGGCTCGGAACAGGTGATAGCACGTCCCCCGGCTACCCGGGTAAGTATATTATATTGTCAATGTGCAGACTGCACCCATGTAAATTTTCTATCTAATTTTAGTTGAGTTTTCTATAGATGTCAATAAGGACAGAACTGAATAGCGGAAAAATAGGACGGAGCAGATTTTGACCTTGAAATTCTGTTATTTAGGCGGTACAATGGTTCATACATATGATATATGAATTCAGGCAATACTATGATGATTGCAGATAGGGAAAGGAGAATCTGAGAGTTGAAGAATAATTCAAGCGGTACGGCTCCCATAGGAGTCTTTGATTCTGGCGTCGGCGGCCTGACGGTGGCAAGGGAAATCATGCGCCAGCTTCCCCATGAGAATATGGTCTATTTCGGAGACACGGCAAGGGTGCCGTATGGGAGTAAGTCCAGGGATAACATTATCCGTTTCTCACGGCAGATTATCCGTTTCCTTGAGACAAAAGACGTGAAGGCCATCGTGATTGCCTGCAATACGGCGAGCGCGCTGGCTCTTGAGACGGTGAAGGAAGAGACGGATATTCCCGTAATCGGTGTAATTACGCCGGGAGCGCGGGCGGCAGTCCAGGCGTCCAGGAACGGGATCATCGGCGTAGCCGGGACGGAAGCCACAATACGCAGCGAGACTTACACCAAGGTCATCCGCGAGATGAACCCGAAGGCATCCGTTATCGGAAAACCCTGCCCGCTGTTCGTGCCGCTGGTGGAGGAGGGATTTGCCAAGCACAGGATTACCGAGGAAGTGATTGAAATCTACCTGTCGGACATGAGGCAGACGGAGATTGACACCATGATTCTGGGGTGTACACATTATCCGCTGCTGCGCTCAAAGATTATGGCGTTTTTCGGCGATAAGGTACATATTGTGAACCCGGCGTATGAGACGGCAATGGATTTGAAGAAGGTTCTTGGAGAGAGAGGGAACGAGAATCGGTCGGGTGAAGCGGCGTCCTATGAGTTCTATGTCAGCGACGCTGCGGAAAAATTTACACATTTTGCCAACACCATCCTGTCTTATGATGTGGCGGCAACGAAGCTGGTGAATATAGAAGAATATTAGGAGAGATTATGACAAAGGATGTATTATTAAGTATTTCCGGTCTGCACTATGAGGTGGCTGACGCGGCGGGGGATGAGGAGAATGAGCCGATTGAAGTGATTACTCCGGCGACCTATTATTATAAGAACAATAAGCATTACATTATCTACGACGAAGTCGTGGAGGGGATGGCGGGGACGATTCGGAATAAGGTGCGTATTGCCGACGGGAAACTGGAGATTATGAAGAGCGGGCTGTCCAATACCCATATGGTCTTCGAGCGGGATAAGATGAATATTACCCAGTATGAGACGCCTTACGGCGATCTGGTGGTGGGTACGCATACGAAAGACATGCAGTTGGACGTGACGGACGAGAAGATTGACGTCCATGTGAACTATGCGCTGGATGTAAACAGTGAGAAGATTGCAGACTGCAATATTGTGATGAATATAAAAGCATTGGATCATTAGTGAGCCAATGCTTTTCGTCTACTTCTGTGCCTGTTTTGTCTTGTCCCTCATTCTTGCGAAGAAACCTTTCTTCTTCTGCGGCGTCTCAAGAGGACCTCTTAACCCTCTGACTGCCGTGATGTAGATTCCGCTGACGGTCGCCTTAACCTCTTTCTTCACAGGAATCAGCGGATAGATATCTGCGTCGCACATCAAGGTCATGATCCTTGGACCGATCTTTGCCTTCACTACCGGGACTTTGGACCGGCGGAGATACTTAGGCGTGTTCTCCACTACGACAGCTGGCAGTCCGGCGTCCTTTAGGCGAAGCTTCCCTTTGTCGATAATCAGCATGGACATGGTCTGGGCAACGGCTTCTAATTGTGCCTGCTGTTCCGCCTGCTTTTTCTCAGCCCTCTTCCCAAGAAAATATAATGCGACACAAGCAGCGATTAAAATCACCAGAATGACAATCATTACAATGGTAAATGTACTCACGGGCAAACCTCCTAAATTCTATATTCCATGACACACATTGTACCATTGTTTGACACCATGTGCAAGAGATTTGAAGGGGATTTGGTCTTATCTTTCAGAAAAATACAGCCGATAGTATAAGATAAGAGTAAATTTTTGGGATACCCAAGGGCATGCCGTAATACAGGTATCTGTGGAGGCGGGGGATTGTCCGGCGGTGCATATCAGTAAAGGGGCGGTTATGAAGATTTATGGCGATTATACATTTATATTGGATAAGCTGAACATTCGGAACAATTCTCAGGTCGAGGTATTTCAGAACGGCACGAAGGTCGTGGAGTTTGCAGATAAGTTCCTGGAAGAACAGAGGGCGTCTGCGCCGGATAGGGTCAGCATTTCCCCGGAGGGCATGGGATATGTAAGGGATAAGAATTCTTTTTCGGTAGATGAGGATTTTGTGCGGATTTCCGATGACGGACTGTCGCTGATGGACGGGGTGTGCAGGGGCTATATCCTGCAGCGGCTTGACCTTGACGGGACGGACGGTGTAAGCAGTAAGGCCTACGGCGAGATGGAGAAGCGGTTTTTAGAAGCCCTTGCCGGCAAGGAAGAGAAGAATGTGAAGAGTTATGCTGAGAGTCTGGCGTATGCGTACGGAGCCATGTATAAGAATATTGTAGATGGATATGATAACGGCACGAGGGAAGTATGGACGCTGGATACCAGTACGGGAGACGATTTTAACGGCGTGGAGTTCATGATTGGGGGCAACGCCGTGCGTTACCGCAAACTTACCAAGGAAGAGGAGCTTGGGCGTCTCAGGGAGACCTTAGGTCGGCTTACAGAGGATGTTGCGAGACAGCTTGTGGAAAATGAGGCTGCGGCACCGGGCAGGACAGAAGAAGGCAAGGTGGAAGAAAAAGAGGTAGGACAGTGGGAGACTTGGGCGCAAGACGCCCAAGGAGAAGGCGGAGAACTGAGGGAAGCAGGGAAAGTACAGGCGGAAGAAGATTTCTGGAAGACGGCGCTTGTTGTGAAGGAACTTCTGAAGGAGCTGGATAAGCTGATTACCGAGATAGAAGCCATGTTTGCCAAGAAAGAGCCGGAACCGGAGAATATCGCCGAGAGGATTGTATCGGAGGCGAGGAATCACGGCGCAGCAACCGTTGCGAGAGGGAAACAGCAGGCACAGTTTGCCAATTACAGGAAGATGAGCCAGATGGCGACGGACGTACAGTCTATTTTGGGAAATATCAGGGCATAGTAAGGGGCAGAAGACAGATGGTGTGCAGCGCGGGAGGCAGTTGATGTTTGAATTCGTGGGAGATGGAGCCGTTAACGCATATCGGTGGATGATGGAGCATCTCTTTTTGATTAATATCGTATTTTCATTACTGATTATATTTTTTCAGCGCAGGAATCCTACGACGGTGTGGGCGTGGCTTTTGCTTTTGTATTTTATTCCGGTGCTGGGGTTTGTGCTTTACCTTATTCTTGGACAGAATTTCCGCAGGGAGCGGATGTTCAAGATGAAGGAGATTGAGGGGGAGATTAAGTATGCCGTGCGCCGGCAGGAGGAATCCATTTACCGGAAGAAGTTAAGGCTGAGAGATCCGGAGCTTGACCGTTTCAAGCGGCTGATTCTCTATAATCTGAACGAAGCGGAGGCTGTGCTGACGGATAACAACGATATCCGTATATTTACAGATGGACGGGAGAAGTTCAAGACGTTGCTTGCGGAGATGGATCACGCAAGGAACTATATCCATGTGCAGTATTATATTATTAAGAACGACGAACTCTGGAAGGAGATTGAGGAGGTTCTGGTGCGCAAGGCGAGGCAGGGCGTGGAAATCCGCGTCCTGTTCGACAGTATGGGGTGCAGGGGAATGCACCATTCCGACTGGGCGCGCCTTGAGAAGGCGGGAATCAAGGTGGCAGAATTCTTTCCGGCTTTGCTTGGGAAGCTGCAGCTCCGTGTGAATTACCGCAACCATAGGAAGATTGTGGTTATAGACGGACGGATTGGATTCGTCGGCGGATTTAATGTGGGGCGGGAATATATCGGAAAAGATAAGAAGTTCGGGTACTGGCGGGATACCCATGTCTGTATCGAAGGCTCGGCGGTGACTTCTCTCGCCGTGCGTTTCGTGCTGGACTGGAATTATGCTGCAAGGGAGAATTTGTTTCTGGAAGACCGGCTGTTCGAGATTCCGACTTATGTGCGTAATGGGAGAGATCCGGTGCAGATTATTTCCAGCGGTCCGGATTCCAGGAGCCAGGAGATCCGCAATAATTATCTGCGCCTGATTCATATGGCGAGGAAG
>OFHO01000406.1_pt1 | contig 41033 bp, 34 predicted proteins | sample 1521531 | NCBI WGS metagenome assembly OFHO01 (sample SAMEA3504124, study PRJEB24116) | mouse gut metagenome | biome: mouse gut; feature: mouse-associated habitat; material: faeces | place: Denmark | collected 2011
TTGCCTTAAGAAATATAGTCTAAATAGAGTGTCCAACTTTATGGGTTCACTTCATATTCTACTTTTTTTAATGTGTGTAGCATTTTCTCACCCCTACTATCGCTAAGCCACCCCAGCTCAATAGTGCTATAAATAACATACTGTAGTATATTTTACTCATTTCATATCTTGTCGTTATTTTATAAGTGCCCTGATTTAGGTTTAACATTACCGTTCCACGTTTACTTGTTTCATGTGAAACATTTTTACCGTTCACATATACCTTTGTTCCCGGATAAACGATAACTGGTAGATCAACAGTTGCCTTTTTCTTGAGCGCAACTTGATATGTGATCTCATTTGGGGCGACCACTGGCGTTTTTTCAATAACTTTTTCACCTACTTTTACATGATGCAAAATTATACTTTGCGCAGCAGGATTAGTAGTGATGTGGTTATTTGCAAATGATCGTTTGGGGTAGTAATCTGTTTCGCCATATAAGACTAAGTAGTCAAACAACAATTTGTAATTTGCGTGATCCAAAACAGCGCCTTGTGGGACGGTCGCAAATCTATCGTCTGTTTCACGTAACATCACGTTAGGATCAGGATCACTTATCCGATCTATCATTAAAGTTACCGAGTTAAAATAGAGTAAGCTAGCCACACTCACTACTCCTAATAAAGTAACTATACGCTGATATTTCTTTTTATTGTCAAATAATCGTGTCACCATCAACGACAGTACAATGGCCAAGAAAAATGAAGAATACACACTGAAACGATATGGGAATTGGATCACTTGTAAAAATGATAAACTCTCAACTCTTTGCAGTACATTGTAAGGAAATAGACTCGTTGAAAGCACTATAAAAGTCAGACCAAGCGCATATATGATCCGTTCACGGCGATCACTTTTAACAAAATACCACCCAAATAACGCTGCAATTAGTAACGCGATCCCGATCCCACGATTCGTTGCACTATTTTCCAGCGAAGCAGCCCAAAATTCTTGCATCGTATATTGAAAACTAAACCCTGGCAACGGTGTCCCCAAATCACTCTTCAAATAATCTGTAATAAATGGATAGATCATCCAAGCGCTCAACAGTAAAGCTAAACCTACACTCTTAGCTAAAGCTGACCATCTCACTTTATCTGGTATTCTTCCACATATAAGGCTTATTATAAAGATCACAGCCATAATAGCTACTGCCATTACTGTACTTAATAGGTGACTATAAAGCAATAAAGCAACGCCCATACTTAATAGCGGCCACTTTTTAGCATCACCAAAAACCACCTCATAAAAACCATACATTACAAGTGGAACAAATGTATATGCAATAAATTCTCCAATAACATAATTTCTCAATCCTAGGTATAAATGATACGCTGAAATTGCATAAAAGATAGCAAAAATAATCGCCCGGATCCTACGTTGTGAAAATTTAAACATTACATAGTAGGCTATAGCCATGGTCAAAAACATTACTAGACCATACCAAACATAAAATGCTCGAAGTGGATCAAAAATAAATCTTAATGCAGCCCATGGATAAATAAAGACACTCGGATAAAATAGGAATGAACCAACTCCACTATTATGAAAAGTATGTGTTGCAATAAAAGTGAAGAAAGATCCCTCTTTTAGATTACGATATATCTCTTCGACCCTTGAAAAATGAAAACTTCCATCTGAATCGATCCCTAGACGCCCATTTATGTAAAAAGCAATAGTAAATAAGATACTTAAGCCGATAAATAATCCAACGACCAATATTTTTCTTATCCATAGATCGCGTCTTTTACGCGTTGATTCATCCACTAAAATTCCTCCATTATCTAAGTATTTATCCTAGATATTATACCATCAAATGAGTTGCTTTAAAATTTATCTTGCACGATCAAAGCTTTAATGGTATTCTAACCTTATAAAGCTCACGGAGGTTGTTATCATGAATCATGATATTAGTCCACAAACTACAGCAACCACCACCTCAACCACTACTATGTAGGCTGGTTGGGGCTATTTGAGATAATAAAATGTCGATTAATAAAGCTAACTGATCAGCAATATCACCTAACAATAAATGTTACGTCGATACCGCTTTTTAGTTAGCTTTTTTGCATAGGACAAAGAAATGGGGATTTTTTTATGAGTAAGGATTCACAAGAGCAGCCTAAAAATCATTTAAATCGGTCGCTCACGTCTGGTCAGATGGAAATGATCGCCCTTGGTGGAACGATCGGGGTCGGGTTATTTATGGGTTCGACTTCCACTATCAAGTGGACTGGTCCATCTGTTTTGCTAGCTTATGCCTTTGTTGGGATCGTCTTATATGCAGTTATGCGTGCCCTAGGTGAAATGATCTACATCAAACCTGGGACTGGTTCTTTTGCTGACTATGCTACCGATTATATCCACCCACTTGCTGGTTATTTGACTAAGTGGAGCAACATCTTTCAATATATCGTCGTTGGGATCAGTGAAGTCATCGCCGTTACTCAATATTTGAATTACTGGTGGCCTAATCTCCCTGACTGGATCTCCGGGTTAGTTGTCGTGATCACACTAGCCTTGGCTAACCTTGCCTCGGCCAAAGCTTACGGGACTTTAGAGTTCTACTTTGCCTTGATCAAAGTTGTCACGATCATCTTGATGATCGTTATGGGGTTGGCTGTGATCTTTCTTGGCTTTGGAAATAACTGGCAACCCTTAGGCTTATCTAACTTATGGGCTCACGGTGGCTTTTTCCCCGGTGGCTTTAAAGGCTTCATGTTCTCACTCTCGATCATCGTTGGTTCCTATCAAGGGATCGAACTTTTAGGGATCACAGCCGGGGAAGCAGCTAACCCTAAGCATGCGATCGTCGCAGCCGTTAAATCGATCGTTTGGCGCATCTTGATCTTCTATATCGGAGCGATCTTTGTGATCGTAACGATCTACCCATGGGATCAACTAGCTGCGATCGGTTCTCCATTTGTTGAGACTTTCTCTAAAGTTGGGATCGCTGGGGCTGCCGGGATCATCAACTTCGTGGTCTTAACAGCTGCGATGTCAGGGGCTAACTCTGGGATCTATAGTTCTAGTCGCATGCTCTTTAAACTTTCACTCGACCATGAAGCACCTAAGATCTTCAGCAAGTTATCTAAGCACGTGGTTCCAAACGTTGCGATCTTAGCTATCTCAGGAGGGATCTTACTAGGGTTTATCTTGAATATTATTTTGACTACCTTGAACAAAGATACCGCTAACCTATTCGTTATTGTTTACAGCTCTAGTGTCTTACCCGGGATGGTACCATGGTTTGTGATCTTGATATCAGAATTGCGTTTTAGACGCCAAAACACCCATGAGTTAACGGATCATCCGTTCAAGATGCCACTTTATCCGTTCTCAAACTACTTTGCGATCATTTCGCTTGTTGTGATCATGCTCTTTATGTTCATCAACCCAGATACCCGCGTATCAGTTTCAGTCGGAGCTGTCTTTTTACTCATCTTGACGGCGATCTTCTTTAGTAAAAACAAGAAAACTAAAGCTTAAATAAAAAGCCAAAATTTCTAAGTTAAAAAGAAAGAAATTTTGGCTTTTTTGCGTACTTTATTTTATGAAGGTACCTTTTAAATATTGTTCACCAGCCGTCAGATCATACTGAACGAGTTTATAATCTTCTAACAGCTGTCTTTGTTCTTTAGTCAAGTTATTTTTAGCCACTGCTTCACCATCTTGTGTGAGCAACTGCATATTAGTATTGTAGTTATTGATCGTATTTTCAGTGATATCGAGTGTCAAAACCGGTAATTTTTGCCAAACATCTGTCAAGAGCGCATAGTACGGAGAAACTTTTGCATTGACTTGAGCTGAAACCAACGCAGGAAAAGCAGTCGGAGAAACTAATTTCGTCGCTTTAGTTAGATTTTTAGCTCCATGTTGTCGTGCATAAGCATTAGAATAGATAAAATAATCAGTCTTATGCAAAGCTAGACCATTTTGCTTCATATCTACAGTTGGGTAGATCCCTGGTAAATGATCACCATAAAAGACAAAAGTGATCGGCTTTTTAATGTGTTCGATCTGTTCGATAAACTTTTGGATCGCTTGATCACTATGGTAAAGTCCCATCGAAAAGTCTTTGACCATATTTTGGACACCTTCGTCTTTGGCAGCTGATCCTGTAGGCGTGAAGCGTTCGGAGCCATCATAATAATTATTATAGTATGGGAAATGATTTTGCATTGTCACTAAATTGATAAATAAGCCCTTTTTAGCTTGTTTTATCTGGTCTAATGTGTTGGCAAATGCGGTTTCATCTGAAAGATATGGACTTCGATCGATCTTTTTTTGATGTTTGATCGAATATTTGCTCCCTAGATACATAAAGCGATCAAAGCCAAACTTAGCATAAACCTCGGGCCGACTATAATAAACCCCAATATAAGGATGGATCGCTACAGATTCTGGAAAATAGTTAGCTATTTTTGTTGAGGAACTAGCTGTGTATACGGAGTCGGTAAGGTCGGTGAGAAATTAGCTAAATTCAAACCAGTCAAAGCCATATATTCCATATTGGCAGTTCCTCCGCCGTAGCCCGAACTGATCATATATCCTGCTGTTGTTTGTTGCTTTAGCTTTCTAACATTTGCGATCGGATCTGCCGGCAAACTTATTCCGGGAACTTGAGTTGGGTCAGCAAAACTTTCACTTAAACCAAAGATCACGATCTGATCTTCTAGTGTATTTAAGCGAGTTTGATCGATCTGTTTAGCCCGTTTGATATAGCGTTCTTTGATCTGTGCCAGTTTTTTAGCTGAATAATCAGCTGGTCTTTCCATGACTTGAACATCCAGATTATTCAAAAATTGTAATACTGGTCCATTTTTTTGTGCACCTGCAAGTTGATTATAAAACGTTGGATCATTTCCAGTTTTTTCCATGAAAATATGCACCAACGAATCTTGATGATTCAAATATAGTATTCAGAGATCGAATATCCAGCATCTAAGAAACGAAATACTCGATAAATAGTTTCAGCACTACGTTTTAAGGTTTTAGCTACAATATAGGCTTTAACACCTTGATTCCAAAAATTTTGTATGAAGGACAGTTCGCTTATGGTAAGATGATTATAGGTCATTTGTGATTTTCCTTTACTTTTGTTTGTTGGTACTCAAAAGTCTATCACAAATGGCTTTTTATTTTTCTAACTTAATTTTACAAACTGCGTAAACAAAAAATACGGCGCAAGCACAGAGCTCACGCCGTATTCATTATTTTAAATCAAATTAACCTTTATGTTCTTTTTTCCAGAAACCTAAGACCACACCTGCGATGATCGAACCGATCGCAACGGCTGCGATATAGCCAAGTGGGTTAGTTGCTAATGGCGTTACCCAGAAACCACCGTGTGGCGCTGGTACAGAAACATGCCAAAGGCCAACTAAAGCCCCACCGATCGCAGAACCCAAGACACATGATGGGATCACACGACCTGGATCAGCTGTAGCAAATGGGATCGCACCTTCTGTGATAAATGAGAACCCTAAGACCCAGTTAGAGATACCTGCACGGCGTTCTTGCTCTGGGAATTTATTAGGGAAGAAAGCTGTTGCGATCGCTGTAGCAAATGGTGGGATCATCCCGCCGACCATAACTGCCGCCATCAAAGTCGCAGCTACAACAGATTTAGGATCGTTAGCAAATGCACCAGAAGCAAAGACATAAGCAGCCTTGTTGAAAGGACCACCCATATCGATCGCCATCATCCCAGCTAAGACTAAGGTAAGCACGACTAAGTTACCTGTTCCTAAGTGGTTCAAGAAGTTTGTGATCCAAATATTGATCGTTGAGAAGATCGGATTGATGATAAAGTACATGATCAAAGCGATGAACAACAACCCTAAGACTGGGTAGACCAACATTGGCTTCATACCTTCGACACTCTTTGGTAAGTGAGCACAAAGTTTCTTTAGGCCGACCATCAAGTAACCTGCGATGAAACCAGCTGCGATCCCACCTAAGAAGCCAGCTGCGGATTTAGCATCAGCCATTACGTTAGCTGTGTAAGCCCCGCCAAATGAACCACTGTAAACTGTTGCCATGAAACCACCAACAAAACCTGGCATCAAGGCTGGACGATCGCCGATAGCTTCAGCGATGTAAGCAGCTAAAACTGGAACCATGAAAGCAAATGCCATATTACCAGCATTGTTCAAGAAGATGAAGGCTGGTGACTTAGCCCCACCCATGTATTGTTCGACGATAAAGGAGACCGCCATCAAGATCCCACCACCGATAACAAATGGTAACATGTGGGAGATCCCGTTCATCAATTGTTTATAGATATCGCCCCAAACAGAACCGGTCGAGTCACTTTCTTCAGTTGCATCATTAGCACTTGCATGAAAGACTGGTGCTTTAGCTTCTAAAACTTCATTGATCAATTTTTCAGGGTCTTTGATCGCATCGGTAACTGGTTTGTTGACCAAGTTCTTGCCATCAAAACGTGCCATTTCGACTTTCTTGTCGGCAGCCACGATAACACCTTTAGCGCGCTTGATCTCATCAGCTGTCAAACGGTGCTTGATACCTTCAGAACCGTTTGTTTCAACTTTGATGTCAACGCCCATCTTATCAGCTTGTTTTTTCAAATTTTCTTCCGCCATGTAAGTATGCGCGATCCCGTTTGGACAAGCTGTTACAGCTACGATGTATGGCCGAGAATCATCAGCTGGTTTGTTAGCAGCTGCTTTTTCACGTTCTTCTTGCGCTTTATTTTCAGCTTCCTTTTGAGCAACTGCTTTAGCAAAGATGTCTTGGACCTTTTGTGGTGTGTCAGCTGCTTTCAAAGCATTGACTACATCTGGGTTCATCAAAACTTGGGATAAAGCTGCTAAAGCTTGTAAGTGGGTATTATCTCCACCTTCTGGAGCTGCGATCATAAAGAATAAGTGCGCTGGTTGGCCGTCCATTGATCGGTAATCGACCCCATTAACACTGCGCGCAAACATTACAGCTGGTTTCTTAACTGCTGTATCGTGAGCATGTGGGATCGCGATCCCTTCACCCATACCAGTTGAGCTTTCAGCTTCACGTTTTAAGATATCTTTTTTATATAATTCTTCGTCGTCGATGATGCCTTTAACAAATAAGTTATGCACCATTTCATCGATAACTTCATTTTTGGTCGTAGCCTTAAGATCCATGATCATAAGGTCGGTCATCAATAAGTCACGAATGTCCATGTCTTACACTTCCTTTTTAATTATTTATATTCTTCGATCTCGATCATTGGTAAGATCTCATTGATCTTTTTAGCATCAGCCAAGTCTTCAGAAAAGGCTGTCGCAGACCCACAAGCTAAACCGTATCGGAAAGCTTCGAGTGGATCTTTAGTCTTAGCGTATGTTCCTGTAAAGCCACCGATCATAGAGTCACCCGCACCGACTGAGTTGATCACGGTGCCTTTTGGTGCGTATGAACGATAAACTTTATCTTTAGTGATCATCAAGCCACCATCGCCTGCCATCGAGATCAAGACGTGCTTAGCTCCCATTTCAAGTAATTTCTTACCATATTTAACGATATCGTCGATACTATTTAGTTCTACCCCAAATAATTCAGCTAATTCATGATTGTTAGGTTTGATCACTAATGGATTTTCTGGCAAAGTCTTCAACAAACTTTCACCGGTCGTATCGATCACAAATTGAGCACCTTTTTGACGGATGACTTTGATCAGATCAAAGTAAAAATCATCGCTCAAACTTGGAACTAAACTCCCGGCAAAGATCACCACGTCATCAGCGGTCAATTTATCGAATTGCGCTGTAAAAGCTGCGATCTCTTCTTTAGTCAATTCAGGTCCACGGCCGTTGATCTCAGTTTCTGCTTGGGCTTTGATCTTAACGTTGATCCGCGTATCAGCTTTGATCGGAGTAAAGTTCGTCTTAAGTCCTGTCTTTTCTAAAGTTTCTTTAACAAATTCACCGGTAAAACCACCTAAAAAGCCCCAAGCTGTATTATCCAAGCCAAGTTCTTTCAAGATACGGGAAACATTGATCCCTTTGCCCCCAGGTAATTTATTGTCGTAATCCATTCGGTTGACTTCGCCTAAAGTTAGTTCATTTAACTGGACGATATAGTCGATCGAAGGGTTGACAGTTACTGTATAAATCATCAAAAATCCTCCTGAATCGTCGTTTGTTCGCAATAACGCGCTCTCACTGGTTGTGAAAGACTGCTGGTAATGATCGTTGCTTGCGAAAGTTCAGCTACTTTGACAAAGGAAACATTGTCAAACTTGCTTGGATCAGCCAAAACAAAACATTCTTCGCTTTGTTCTAACGCTGTTGTCTTGACAGCTGCCTCATCGGGATCAGGCGTGGTGAACCCATAACGAGGATGGATCCCATTGATACCCAAAAACGCTTTATTAAACCGTAATTGTGTCAGCGAACTGACTGCTTTGACACCAATAATTGCTTTAGTAGTATTTTTCAACTCACCGCCGACCAAGATCGTACGCACGTTTTGATCAGCTAATAGCGAAGCATGCATAACTCCATTAGTCACAACCGTCAGTTTTGGCTTATTTAAATATGGGATCATCGCTAAAGTCGTCGTTCCCGCGTCCAAGTAGATCACATCTTCAGCTTCGACTAACTTTGCAGCTGCTTGGGCGATCGCCTCTTTTTGAGCCGTATTCTTCGATGCTTTGCCACTCATATCAAGTTCACGTTGGAGCGAATGCTTGATCTTGGCACCACCATGCACCCGGATCAACAAGCCCTTTTCTTCCAAAAGCTGAAGATCGCGCCGAGCCGATGACTCAGAACAATTAGTTTGTTTGCGGATCTCTTTAATTTTAACGACATTATTTTCCTTTAACATCTGCAAAATATGCTGTTGTCTTTCCTCTGCAAGCACTTTCATTACACCTCCCAAGTTATAATATCATCTGAACCAGCAAAAATCAATCATAAAAAGTCAAAAAACGTCATTAAATTTCAAAAAAATTTAACATATTAGCTTGTCTTTCATGAAAAATTTTAAGTATATGTCTAAAAAATGCCGTTTTCAAATGGAAAACGGCATTTCATTTACAATTATTTGAAATTATATTCGGTCAAAAACAGTCATTAATTCTTAAAACTGTGGATCGGGGCTGGGATCAAGCCGCCACGAGCGATCATCGCAGCACTTGAAGCCTGATTGTATGGCATGATCGGAGCATGTCCCAGTAAACCACCAAATTCAACTTGGTCTCCGACTTTTTTACCTGGAACAGGGATCACCCGTACTGCGGTCGTTTTATTGTTGATCATCCCGATCGCAGCTTCATCGGCGATCATCGCACTGACAGTTGTGGCTGGAATATCACCTGGTAAAGCGATCATATCCAGCCCCACTGAACAAACTGCTGTCATGGCTTCTAGTTTATCCAAGGATAATGTTTTTGCTTCAACAGCAGCGATCATTCCCGCATCTTCAGAAACTGGGATAAAGGCACCAGATAACCCACCTACATGACTGCAAGCCATGATACCGCCTTTTTTGACTGCATCATTTAACATCGCCAAAGCCGCCGTTGTCCCATGAGTCCCGACTTGAGCAAGACCGATCTCTTCTAAGATCTGTGCAACTGAATCACCGACTGCTGGCGTCGGGGCCAAGGAAAGGTCCACGATCCCAAACGGTACATTTAATCGTTTGGCTGCTACACTACCGACTAATTGTCCCATCCGTGTGACTTTAAAAGCTGTCTGTTTGATCGTTTCTGCCACTTGATCGAGTGGTTGACCTTTAACATGTTCTAAAGCAGCTTTAACGACACCAGGCCCCGAGACCCCGACATTGATCACGACATCCGGTTCACTGACCCCATGAAAACCACCCGCCATAAAAGGATTATCTTCAACTGCATTACAGAAGACGACTAATTTAGCGTTGGTCATATAATCTAATTTAGCAGCCGTTGTGATGACTTCCCCCATTTGTTTGACTGCATCCATGTTGATCCCACTTTTGCTGGAACCGACATTGACTGAGGCACAGACCAAATTCGTTTGTGCTAATGCTTCGGGTAATGAGGCGATCAAGGTTTTGTCTCCTTTAGTCATCCCTTTTTGAACAAGTGCGGAAAAGCCACCGATAAAATCGATCCCCAATGTTTGAGCCGCCTTATCCAAAGTTTTAGCGTATTTGACATAATCTTTATCTTGGCTAGCCCCTGCAACTAAAGCGATCGGTGTCACCGCCACGCGTTTATTGACGATCGGGATCCCATATTCCATCTCGATCTGCTCAGCTGTCTTGACTAGATCTTTAGCTTTAGTCGTGATCTTATCGTAGATCTTTTGGCAAGCCACATCACTGTCGCTATCAATGCAATCCAGCAAGGAGATCCCCATGGTAACGGTGCGAACATCGAGATTTTGGTCAGATATCATGTGGATCGTTTCTAAAATCTTATCAAATTCCATGAATTTTCCTCCTATAGTTGATGCATTGCGCGATAAACTTCTTCATTGCGCAAATTGATCTCAACTTTCAAGGTCTGCCCCAATTCAGCAAGTTTAGCTGAGATAAGTTGCAGATCGCTTTGTTCTGGAACTTGGACTGCCATCATCATAGTAAAATGGCCTTCTAAAATAGTTTGACTAATATCGAGGATATTGATACCTTGTTCAGCCAAAAAGCGACTGACTTCAGCAACGATCCCGACCTTATCTTGACCAACAACAGTTAATATAGCTTTCATTATGTATGCCCCCTATATAACAGTGCGGAGAAATGCGGGAAGCTCCGTAGAAATAACGGTAGCTCAGTCATGAGGTGCTTTTTGCCTCGTGACTGAGTTATTGTTATTTCCTAGGAGTTGCATTTCGTAGCACGACTACTATAACAGTGCGGAGAAAATCGGTTTGCACCGTACGGATAGCCTAGAATAGACGATGATGTGCTTTTTGCATCATTGTCTATTCGTAGCTATACGCTAGGTGCTGATTTTCGCAGCACGACTACTACAACAGTGCGGAGAAATGCGGGCTTTGCCGTATGGATAACGGTAAGGAAAGTTTGAGGCGCTTTTTGCCTCGAACGTTCCTTATTGTTATCCACTAGGCATTGCATTTCGCAGCACGACTACTATAACAGTGCGAAAGAACACGGGCAACTCCGTAGAAATAACGGTAGCTCAGTCATGAGGCGCTTTTTGCCTCGTGAGTGAGCTATTGTTATTTCCTAGGAGTTGTGTTCTGCAGCACGACTACAAACCAATAGTTACCAAACGACACCTTAACTATATAATTAACCTACCTTAAGTGCAAGAAATTACTTAACCTGGAAAATATTTTCTTTCACTTGATATTACATGCAATTACATGTAATATAGACTGAGCATTTATATGCATCTGCATGCAATTTATTAGTGAAAGGACTTTATTTATGGATAACATTTCTAAAACGATCGATCCTAAGATCCGCCTGATCGTTACTATACTACTTTTATTTTCTGGCTTTGTCAGTCTAGCTAGTCAAACGATGATGATCACTGCACTACCCGTCATCGAACATGAGATGAATGTCTCATTGACTCTAGTTCAATGGCTCACAACAGGGTACACTTTGATGATCGGGGTCATCACGCCACTTTCATCTAATTTGTATGAAAAATTCAAAAAGCGCAATATCTTTTTGGCTACGATCGCGATCTTTATCTTAGGGACTTTGATCGGGTGCTTTGCCACTGATTTTTGGCTCTTGCTACTCGCCCGCTTGGTCCAAGCATGTGCTAGTGGGATCTTGATGTCATTTCAAATGACAACGATGATCTCGATCTACCCCATCAAAAAACGGGGCACGATCCTAGGGATGTCTGGGCTAGTTATCGCTTTTGGCCCAGCTATCGGACCGACACTTTCCGGTTTGATCGTTAACACTTTGGGGTGGCGCTATATTTTCATTTTAGTTTTACCAATGATGTTACTGGTTTGGTTGATCGGCTTTTTTGCCTTTCCTAACTTCTCTGAACCTAAAGACATCAAGATCGACTTTATTTCCGTAGGTCTTTCCTTGCTTGGTTCGGGCTTGACTTTAGCAAGTTTGACCTTCTTTCAAACTTCGGCTTTACAAGCTTGGATCATGTTAGTCTTGGGGCTAGCGATCCTCTTTATCTTTGTTAAGCGCCAGCTTCGTCTCAAGCAACCGATGCTCAAAGTTCAACTCGTCAAAAATCGTTCATTTAGATTGATGACTCTAGTAGGGATCTGTGCTTTCATGGTCTTACTTGGGACCGAACAAATGCTTCCGATCTTCACACAAAATGTTTTACATCTAAATAGTATGGTCTCTGGGATGATCTTGTTGCCAGGTGCGATCGCTAATGCGCTTAGTGCAGCTTTAGTCGGACGGCTTTATGACAAACATGGTCCTAAATATTTGATCATTTCAGGCGGGATCTTGATGTTGATCGCTGCGATCCCCTTTGTCATGATCTCTGAGACTACACCTGTTTGGCTCTTGACAGTTGCTTATATGCTTCGCATGATCGGAAATGCTCTCGTATTTTCACCAGCAATGTCAGAAGCCTTTGTTGACGTTTTACCTGATGAAGTCAGCCATGCTACCGCACTTAACAATAGTTTACGCCAAGCATTTGGTGCTTCATCGATCACCATCTTGATCGTTTTATCCAATATTCCAGCGACATTTACCGCCGGGATGCGGCTTTCCATGTGGGTAACTGTTGGCTTGGTCTTATTGATGTTGACTTGCTTTGGGCTCTATTTGCGAAAGGATGCCTGATCATGGAACCACGAATCGATAAATTAGTTTCAATTTTTAATCACAAATTGCGCACTGAACTCAATTTTCAATATGAAAAGATCGGTCTCAGTGATAAAAATTATTTTTATCTCGAAAAGATCGCCGAGACTCCTGGGATCAGTCAAGCTCAATTCATCAAGATATTACACCGTGATCAAAGCGTTGTTACCCGCCAGATCAATAAATTAGTGGCCGATGGTTGGATCAGCAAACGTTTTTCCGATAAGGACCATCGCCGCTCAGAATTATTTTTGACTTCTAAAGGTGAAGCTATCTTACCTAAGATCAAAGATATCTATCGCCAGGTCAATCAAAATTCGCTAGCTAGTTTGACTGCAAGTGAAGCTAAAATATTTGGTGACTTACTAGATAAAGTGACCATCGCCTATCAGCCACATAATTCGACAGAAGTATGAGCCATACCATATAATAAGCATAAAAACATATGAGGTGTGTACAATGAAAGTTCACATGACTAACATTCACGGGATGACTAAAAATAGTGTCGCTCAAATAGCCCAAAATATGACATCTCAGTTTGGAAAACAACTGGGGTTTAATGAGATCGGCATTTACAACTATCCTATTAGTGTTGATAGCCCAACTGAACTTAGTAAGCGATTTGACGGTATGGTCGCTTCTGTAAGCAATAATGATATCGTCATCTATCAAGCGCCATCTTGGAATACGATCGAGTTTGATCACGCCTTTGTTGATCATCTCAAACGCTATTCTAAGTTGAAATTGATCATCTTTATCCATGATGTTACGCCACTGATGTTTGCTGGAAATCGCTACTTGCTACCAACGTTTATCGATTTTTACCAAAAAGCCGACCTTTTGATCGTACCTTCTGAACAGATGTATCTTTTTTTACGAGAAAATGGGCTAGCAGAGAAAAAATACGTTGTGCAGCACATGTGGGATCATCCCTTAGATGCTAATATGCTTTATGACACCACTGAGATCAAACGCTTAAATTTTGCGGGCGACCCCACAAAATTTACATTTGTTCAAGACTGGCAACATGATACTCCCTTGCATTTATTTGCTTCCAAAAAACCTACAGCAACTGACTTGAACCTTATCTATGAAGGCTGGCTCAATGATGCTGAGCTTTGCATCAAGCTTTCTAAAAATGGTGGTTTTGGTTTGGTTTGGAATGATGGTGGCTATACACAAGAATACACTTCCAAATATATTTCCTATAAATTAGGTACTTATCTGGCTGCAGGTCTACCTGTCATCATTCCGCGTGGCATCTCAAATGAAGAACTGATCAGCAAAAATAATCTTGGTTTTGCAGTTGATTCGATCACCGAAGCTTTAGAAAAATTAGAGCGCCTCACCCAAGAAGAATATCTGCAATACAAAAATGCCGTTAAAGAATTTGCTCCACTGCTCCAACAAGGTTACTTTACTAAGCAAGCCTTAGTTCAAGCAGTTTTTGAAGTTTTACAAGCCTAAATGAAAAATAAGCTTTCCCGGGGATATTATTTCCCGGGAAAGCTTATTTTTTTATTCATTTAAAAGCGTAAGCGATACAGACTAGCTGGTCGTCCTGGCCCACGCTTATTTGCCTTTCCGATCTCTCTAAAAAGTCGCTGGTGGGTCTTTTTAAAGTTCGAATTATCGATCTCATGAAAACTAACGCCTAAAAACGGGGCATACAAACTCCGCGCTTCACGCAAAGTAAAGGCTTCGCCCAAGATCCGTAAGATGTCTGGTTGAGTATCCAACGAGTGGCGAATACGCAGACAAGCCTTCTTCAAAACATAATCGTTTACTTGGTAGAATTTGTTTTTTCGCAAGCGTTTTTGGTAATACTCAGCCTCGGTATCAACTGTTGCCACCGCTAATTGTTTCTCACCTTTAGTGAAATAATAGTGGCTATTTAAGTTTTCTAAGGTAAATAGTTCCAAGGTCGAAGTCATCATCTCCGGAAACTCCGGTAGATAAGTCATATAGACCATTGTCACTAAGCGTTTTCCATCAACTACTCGCTTAGGATTAGTCAATGTCTCTAATTGTTCAATATTTTTAGGTGACACAGTCTGTCCCGTCAACTCATGTGTCAATCTGATCGTCGCATCAAGGGCATCCTCATCCTGGATAAGATAAGTTTCAGGTAAGGTCCAGTCACCCTCATCTTTTAATATCACCTTCACTTGGTTGGTCTTGCGATCAAAACACCAAATGATATTGAGCAACTTTACCTCAAATGGGATAAATGTTCTATTGATCTTCATTTTTTTAGCAACTATCTCGAATAAAAGTATAGCTTTTCCTTTCCTAAATTATCCTGGTGTGTCCATTTTTCCTGTTAATCAGAAGCCAACTTGTTATAATATAGCTAGCTAAAACGAGGAGGAAAATATCGATGTTACATCTAATACCAAATGATCTGCCCCAAGCACTCGAAAAGTTAGCTTGGCTAAAAGCAAATGGCTATAACACAGCTACCAGAGAAAGTGTCATCAACGACATGACGCAAGATGGTGTCCAAGATATGCTCGACACAGCACTTGAGGGTCCATATTGGGGGACCGCGTGGAAAAAGCCCGATATGATCTTAACGATTACGGGAAGTCTGGGAGAAGAGATCGCCAAAGTTTATCCGCGAAAAGGATTTGAGACCTTTTCACAAGATCTAGCAGATAATGATCTGCTCTACTGGCGTAATTTATCGGCTCAAGTCAGTGGAGCGATCGGCAACGATTAATAGCGATCACCGTTGATGATTTTTAACCATAACATATTCCCCCTAACTTAACCAGTACTAGGACACAAGTTTCATATACCCCTCTGCTTACATTGCTGGTATACCTAGAAAAAGCCTATATATTAAGAAAAACTTAACTTTATATTTTCAAAAATTCTAAAATTTTTCTTGCATTTACAAATTACTATGGTAGAATTTAAAGTAACTTTTGCAAGGGGGAAGAATACAATGGTTAAATTCAGACGTGTTCGTGCGTTTGACACTGAAAACTTGGCTAAAGATATGACTATCGTAAAAAAGGATATTCAAATCTCTGGTCATAAGATCAAAAATGTGCCAGTTCAGCTTGAAGATTCGCAGTCTGAAGATATTAGTTACCTTATTTCAGACCCTATCTTTAAACATCTATATTCGATTATTCGAAGAAGCACTGAAGGTGTTGAATTCGACTTTGACAAGCTCTAAAATCAGTCAAATCTATTAATTTAAGAATTACCTGCGCATCTTTACTTTGGAAGGTGCGCTTTTTGTTTTGTTTTGTCGAAACCGCTTACCAAAAACTGTATAATAAAAGAAAAGACCATTGGGGGGATTTAGATGCAAACCTTTACTGTTGCCAAACAATACTTGTATTATAGGTTCTCATTAGCTTTTATCACTTACACACTGCTGCTTTTACTGGGATATTTTTTACTCCAACACTTCGATCATGGCAATTATTTTCGACTCACCTTATTTTTTTGGAGTATTGTTTTTGTTTTAGATTGTCTACGTGGCTTTTTTTATTGGAAATATGCTCGACTCAGTTTTAGTTCTACAGCCGTCATCGTTACCAAAGGCCGTTTCTTTTACTCAAAAACTACGATCCCGCTTGAAAAGATATATATTGTTTCAGAAAGTACAAATGTCTACTTACAACTTTTCAAATTAAAAAGACTAAATTTTCAAACGATCGCACAGGCAGCTAGTTTTGCCGGGATCACTGAAGACTTCCAGCTTCCCGTGAAAGTAGGTGGGCGTGATGAAGGCTAGACATCAATCGGTGAAATATTTTGCAGTCAAATATACGGAATTTTTTGTCCGTAACGGTCTGATCTACTTGCCCTTGCTGGTTTTTATCTTCATTCTTCCCAATTTTTGGACACTTTTACTTTTCCTGGGTTATACTAGCTCGCTCATTGCGATTTTTTTACGCTATTTCACTACCACCTACCGCATTGAGGCTGATACTTTGACGCTCACAACTGGGGTCATTGCAAAAACAACGCTCAAACTCAAACAAGCTGAGCTCAGCCACACGCTTTCAAACTTCCGCGTCGAACAGACTATCTATCAAAAATTCTTTCGCACGCAAGGTATCCAGATCTATCTCAACAACAGTACCACCGAAGAAGCAATTGAGTTTTTTGCTTTGACCCCTGAGCAGTTAGCGCAATTACAGGAATTTTTAGCCGCGTTCCAGCCCACTACGGAAATAGTTGCAGAAAACAAAGCAAGCCTCATTGAAAAATCACAAGCTGATTTCCTAACAATTGTAAAAACTGGCCTTATTTCCACACGATACTTAGCTTATTTGGCCTTAGTCCTTCAATTAGAAGAGCAGTTTCCACAGCTACAACGTTTCTTTGATCTCACGGCGCTATGGTTTTGGGCGGTCTTAGTCAGTGGTGCGCTCTTTTTTAGTCTCGCTTACCACTATATAAGCTTTGCCAAGTTTTCGTTATGGGAAACTGAGCATAATTTTGTCGTTAAACTCAGTTGGGTAGACAGTTCCATTAGCAGTAGTCAAATTGGTTTCTCCCGTATATTGCGTGTACGTTTGATCCATCACTTTTTCCCACTGCTTGATAAAACTACTTAACTCAGTATCCTTTTGAGTCGTCCAAGCACCGATTTTCGTAGCTGAGGCCTTCGCTCTTGTGCTTGAACTGGTGGTCTTCACAGTGGATGAACTTTCATTTGTACTTTCTTTTTTTGCTGTAGAGTTACTGCTACATCCAGCTAAAACGAGCGATAGTAACAATATTCCCAAAATGCCTTTTTTCACGATTTTAAAATGCCTCCCTATACTTCTTCACCATTGATCTGGAAGATGATCTCAGGAAATTCTTCGGTCCCATTCTTACCTTCCATAAATTCTAAGGCGTCCCGTCTAGTCTGCGATAGATCAACACCTTGTTGTTTAGCAGCAAAAATGCAACCACAGTAACATTGACGGTAGATGTCATATTCCTTACACATCTCAACTGAACGCCGATAACCATTGCCCTTCTTAAAATCACTTGGCAAGTAATTGACGTCGTAAAAACGTTGGATCTCGATCCCTACTGAATTGATCGTTTGGGAGTTTTTGTGTGGACTGATCGTCAATGCGCTCCCAAAATAATCAAAACCCAATTCAACTGCTTTTTTGGCTACCATATCTAACCGGTAGTCAAAACAAGCTTTACAGCGATCGCCACCTTCAGGCTCTTTTTCTAACCCACGTACTGCTTGGAAATATTCTTGGGGTTTATACGGAGCGGCCACAAATTGCACGTTATTTCCGGTCTTTTCGTTGAAATCATGGATAAATTTTTGTTGGACATATTCACGCCGTTGGTACTCCGCCCGGGGGTGAATATTTGAATTAGCAAAATAGATCGTCACATCCGCAAATTCTGTCATGCGCTCAAGTGTCGTCGTACTACATGGAGCACAACAGGAGTGCAGTAAGATCTTGGGGCGAATTTGGTCTTTTTGCCATGTCGAGACCATCTTCATCATGACTTTATCGTAATTGATCTTTTGGTTTAGATTCATTTTTGCCAAAATATCTTGCAGATCGATCAAAACCCTGACCCTCTTTCAATAAAATTTCTATTTTACAGTATAGCACACTATTATCGTGTATAATATTTTTTAGAAAAGAGGGCTCCCTATGCAAAAATATCGCGCTAAACTACAACGTTATACTATTATCCTAACTATCATCACCCTGATCGCTAGTGGGATCTTCATTACCTGTGTTTTAAATAACGTTTCAAAAATGCTACTATTAACACTATTTTTATTGCTATTTTTCGCCTTAAGTTCATTGATCAGTGTGATCTTCATGCTCTATCTCCCACGTTTAGAAAAATTCTTAGCTAAACGGCGCAAACAAAAAAGGGCCACTGACAAAAAACGACCGTAATGCATCTACGCTATATACTCCTGAGATCAAAGCGGCTAAGGTGATCACACTGCGGTCATGGGCCGATAGTTTGTCTTCTCGTGACCAAACTTCACCAAATAAAACATCATCATTTAATTGGGCAAACTTAGGCGCAAAATTTCCCAGGTTATCCCGACCAGCTGTTTGTTTTTCTACCATTCGAAGTAGCTAAATATAACTATTTAACTTTGAAGCAAACTGAGACTTGGGGGATCGTTGTGCGCAAAACACACCGGCTCGCAACGAACTTAAAACTTGGCTCAAAGTGCTCCCTACTAGTACCAATATTTTAGGTACCAGCAATCTCTTAGGCAATGTTACGACTTTAGCAAGACAAAGTGACTTTTGCCTAATATGTGTTAAAGGTGCCTTTGAGATTTTTGATACCTCTGAACTTGTCTTTATCCTCTTTGCTCTACTTCGTCACAGTAAACACATTTTAGCGTGGCGTAAAAATGTCAAATTATCACTCACAGCCCAAGAGTTTATCGAGTTTGTTAAAAATAATAAGCTTTAATCATCGAGTTATTTTAATTATTTTTTCATAATTCTCTAAAGCGTGCTATAATCCATATAAGGCGATCTAATCGGCCTACAAAGGAGGAATTTTTATGACTGATCTAGTTGATCTTGACTGGGAAAATTTAGGGTTCGACTACATGGAGCTACCCTATCGTTATCGAGCACATTATAAGGATGGCCAGTGGCACAAAGCTGGCTTGACTGAGGACGCAACGATCGCGATCAATGAAGGCTCACCTGTCTTTCATTATGGTCAAGCTGCATTTGAAGGCTTAAAAGCGTATCGTTGTAAAGATGGTAGCATCAATCTTTTCCGGCCCGATCAAAATGCAGCGCGGTTACAACGAAGCTGCCAACGTTTATTGATGCCAGAAGTGCCGACAGAGATGTTCATCGACGCTCTAAAGCAAGTGGTAAAGGCAAATGAAGCCTATGTTCCTCCATATGGTTCAGGTGGCACCCTTTACTTACGTCCAAATATCATCGGGGTCGGACCAAATATCGGCGTTCATCCCGCTTCTGAATACATCTTTACCGTCTTTGCAATGCCTGTTGGTAACTACTTTAAAGGTGGGCTCCAACCTACTAACTTCTTAGCGGCTAATTACGACCGGGCTGCTCATAAAGGGACTGGTCAAAGTAAAGTTGGCGGTAACTATGCAGCTAGTCTCTTACCCGGGGCTGAAGCCAAAAAACAAGGCTTTTCTGACTGTATCTATTTAGATCCACTTGAACATAAGAAGATCGAAGAAGTTGGTTCAGCTAACTTCTTTGGGATCACTAACGATAACAAGTTCGTTACCCCAAGCTCCCCTTCGATCTTGCCAAGTATCACCAAATATTCATTGCTCTATCTTGCCAAAGAGCGCCTAGGGATGGAGACTGAAGAAACCGATATCTACTTAGATGATCTTGATCACTTAGTCGAAGCTGGTGCCTGTGGGACGGCGGCTGTGATCTCTCCGATCGGTGGTTTCCAGATCGGTGACAAGTTGCACGTCTTTTATTCAGAGACAAAAGTTGGTCCCGTCACCAAGAAACTCTATGATGAATTGACCGGGATCCAATTTGGCGATAAAAAAGCGCCTGAAGGTTGGATCGTTAAAGTTTAAACAAATAAAAAATGCTGAGCACGTCATCAATGCCCAGCATTTTTTTACTTACGTTTGTGTTTGACGACCGTAAAGAAATGCAGTGTGATCGATAATAGAATAAAAAAGATCACCACAAAAGAGATATAATTATTCCAAAATCCCAGTGTTTGGCCTAATAAATGTAGGACTCCCGTTTGGATCAACATCGTGATAAAAGCCATTACTGCCACAATGAAAAATAACTCGATATAGCGTTTCACAGTCTGATCATCCTTTCGCTGTAAAGTACCAGCCTTTTGGCCTAAGTGGCTTAACTCAACTTGCTTTTTAGCCGGTAAAGTCGTTAAAAAATATGTATTGGTTTGAACTGCCTCACCTGCTTTGATCAAGCCTAAAGTTGTCATAACTTTATCCATCGTGCGCAAAGCTGCATCAGTCGTTCCAGTGAACATGTTTTCCCAAGTCTTAGTATAGCAATTCGTCAATAAAACATAGTGTTTATGCAAAAAAGTCTCAAGCGGATGCGGGTCACCATTTTCATCAAAACGCAAGGTCAATTGACGTAAACAATCTAAAAAATTCTTCATCACGCCCGATAACGCCCCCCAATAGGTCGGAGCCGCTAAGACCCAAACATCGGCTTGCTTTAATTTTTCAACGAGCTTAGCTAATTCAGGACTTCCCGGATAGATCTTATAGTCCAATAAAAAGACCTGTTCAACTTCATTTTCAGGGCCAACATTGGCTAAAACTTGATCTAACATCTGCTTTGTGATCCCGTCACGCTTATAGCAACCTGCAATTCCTATGATCTTCACCAAAAGCCCTTCTTTCATAAAAAATCTTCAATCGCTCTCATTATAGCATAATTACTCGTATCTCCTCTTTTTTCTGCTCAAATATTAATTAAAAAATTTATCCATTTTTAAAACCCTGATTATGGTATATTAATATATATATCATTGCAAGGGGTATTTTTATGACTAAAAAATTATTCGGACTCGTGAGTTTACTCTGTGCATGCCTATTTTTCTTTAGTTTCAGCTCTACAGCGCATGCAGAAAAAACTTATCAGATCGGAACAGATGTTACTTATCCACCATTTGAATTTGCCAATAAAGATAATAAATACGTCGGGATCGATATCGACCTTCTAAAAGCGATCGCTAAAGAAGAAAATTTCAAAGTCGCGATCAAGCCCGTCGGTTTCAATGCTGCCGTCCAATCACTCCAATCAGGTCAATTAGATGGTGTTATGGCTGGGATGGCAATGACTGATGAGCGTAAAGTAAAATTCGATTTTTCAGAACCATACTACAAAACTGGTTTTGTCATGGCTGTTGCCAAAGATAGTAAGATCACTAAACTCGAACAATTGCGTGGCAAACGTGTAGCGATCAAAACTGGAACGGCAGCCGGTGAATACGCCATATCTTTAAAAGACAAATATGGTTTTACTACGGTTACTTTTGATGATTCTGACAATATGTATAATGATGTCGTCAATGGAAATTCGGTCGCATGTTTTGAAGATATTCCTGTCATGCAATATGCGATCAAAACCGGAACCGCCCTTAAGATCGTCACCAAACCAGCCCAAGGTGGCTATTACGGTTTTGCTGTGATGAAGGGACAAAATCAAGAATTACTCAAAAAATTTAATGCTGGCTTAGCTAAGATCAAGAAAAATGGCGAATATCAAAAAATCGTTGATCGCTATCTTAGTTCCAAAACAGTAGCCGCCCAAAAAGAAGCTAAAAAAGATGGGAATAGTGAACGCACATTTCTTGGGTTATTAAAACAAAACCGCCAAGCTTTGTTAAAAGGGCTAGGTGAGACCCTTTACTTAACGATCGTCGGGATCATCTGTGCAACGATCTTTGGAGTGATCCTCGGTTTACTTGGGATCTTGCCTAATAAATTTGCCCAAGGTCTCTCCACCACTATTATCTATATTTTCCGTGGGTTACCACTACTAGTCCTAGCTTTGTTCATCTATAATGGACTCCCCTCGCTGACAGGGGTCAAGATCCCGGTCTTTGTTGCTGGGGTGATCACCTTGATGTTAAATGAAGGTGCCTACACTGCCGCTTTTGTTAAAGGTGGGATCGAAGCCGTTGACAAGGGTCAAATGGAAGCCGCCCGTTCATTAGGGCTTCCATTTGGTACCGCAATGCGTAAAGTTGTCTTGCCCCAAGGACTCAAGATCATGGTGCCATCCTTTGTCAACCAGTTCATCATTACCTTAAAGGACACCTCGATCCTTTCGATCATTGGGATCTTGGAATTGACTCAGACTGGTAAGATCATCATCGCTCGTAACCTTGAAGGCTTCAAAGTTTGGACGATCATCGCTTTGATCTACCTCATCATCATCACACTTTTGACTTGGTTATCAAATTACGTTCAAAAGAAAATGAAATAATGAGTAACACAAAATATGTTGCTTAGTAAATAGCGCGGGCTCCACCATGATGTTGGTGGGACCCGCGCTATTTATACGGCATTAAATTTTTAGTCTGTCAGCGTGATCATATTTTGGAGTGGAACATCAAATTCATCTATCGGCCACTGAGCCGTTGGATAAGCCATTGCTGGTGCTACCAAAGATACAGTATTTCCTGGGAAATTTTTTAAATAGCGATCATAGTAGCCACCACCAAAGCCTAAGCGGATCTTGCTGTCTAAAGCGTAGGCTATCCCCGGAACGATCAAAAGATCTATGTCAGTTTGAATTTTTTTAGCATCATATCTAGGTTCTAAGACACCAAACTTACTCATCTCAAGCTCTTTTTTTGTATCCGCTGGTAAAAAGACCATCTGGCGCCCCGGCAACGTGCGCGGATAAAAAACTTTTTTCCCCTCACGTTTAGCCTGAATACTTATCAACTCAGTCGGTACTTCAATTTCACCCGCTAGCGTTAGTCCGACTGTCTGTGCTTGTTGCCACATGTCTGTAGCAAATAATTTTTCGGCTAACTTGCTTCCAGAGGCGTTAGTTTCTAGTGTTGCATTCGCCAATTTTTCTAATTGGCGTTTCCGAAATTCTATTTTAGTCTGCATTATTTTCCCCCTCATCTCAAGCATAAGCACACAATACAAAAAAAGCAACCGTCAAGAACTGACGGTTGCTTAAGTGTGTTATTTCATTGTTTAGAAGGAATTTTAGTCTTTTGCTTTCGTTTCATTAGCATCGTCTTTACGTTCTGCGATAACTAAAACTCCATCTTTCATATCTGCTTCTAAATGCTTAACATCAATGTTGTCCAAGTAGAAGTCAGTTACTTTATCACGAATTTGTTGTTCAATGACACGACGCAATGGACGAGCACCCATAGCTTCATCATAGCCTTGTTCGATCAAGAATGCCTTAGCAGGTTCAGAAACTTCTAAGTCTAAGCCCTTCTTAGCCAAGTTGCGGTTTACATCAGCCAACATCAAGTCAACGATATGGTGTAAGTCTTCCTTGGTCAAGTGTGAGAATTCGATGACTGCATTGAAACGGTTCAAGAATTCAGGTCTGAAGTATGGAGCTAACTTCTTCATGATCTCTTCGTCTTTGTCTTCATCGCCTGTCAAAGCTTCATTACCAAAGCCAGCGTTTGATGTTGCGATGATCACTGTGTTCTTGAAGTTGACTGTATTACCTTGACCATCTGTCAAACGGCCATCATCAAGAACTTGTAATAACAAGGTGATAACTTGAGGATCAGCCTTTTCGATCTCATCTAACAAAACGATCGAGTATGGTTGACGACGAACACGTTCTGTCAAAGTATTGCTGTTATCATCATAGCCAACATAGCCTGCTGTTGTTCCGATCAACTTAGAAACAGCTGTCCGATCTGAGTATTCAGACATATCTAAGCGGATGATCGCATCTTTATTGCCAAACATGTCATAAGCTAATTGTTTAGCTAATTCAGTCTTACCAACACCTGTAGGTCCAACGAATAAGAAGGAACCAATTGGACGGTTGCCATCATCAAAGCCTGCACGGTTACGACGGATAGCACGTGAAACAGCTTCAACAGCTTCGTCTTGACCGATAACTTTGCCCTTCAAGCGACTTTCGATGTTGCGTAAGCGTTCAATATCACTTGCACCCATTTTAGATACAGGAATACCTGTCAAACGTTCAACGGATTGAGCAACATCATCAACTGTTGCGGTAACTTTTTGAGCTTCCGAATTGCTGTTTAATTTTGCTTCTAATTCATCGATCTTAGCTTTAACATTCAAAGCTTCTTCGTAATCTTCTTTATCAGCAGCTGCTTGTTGTTCATCTTTAGCTTTCTTGATCTCAGCTTCGATCTGCTTAGCATCTGTGACCGTGTGTTGTGATGCCAAGTGAGCAGCAGTCATATCTACTAAGTCGATCGCCTTATCAGGTAATGTCCGTTGTGGGACATATTGGACTGAGAAGTCAACCGCTGCTTTCAAAACATCGTCTGATAAGACAACATTGTGGTGATCTTCGTAAAGTTTACGGATACCTTCCAAGATCTTGAGGGTATCTTCTGGTGTTGGTTCATTAACGACAACCTCATTGAAACGCCGTGCTAAAGCAGCATTTTTCAAAATAGTGTTACGGTATTCATCTTGTGTCGTTGCACCGATAACTGAAATTTCGCCACGAGACAATGCAGGTTTCAAAATATCAGCTAAACCTTTCGAACCACTATCACCACCAGTCGAACCAGCACCCAAAATTTGGTGGATCTCATCAAAGAACAAGATGATATTGCCAGCCTCTTTAACTTCATTGACCAAGTTTTGGATGTTTTCTTCAAAACTACCACGATATTGAGTCCCAGCTTCAAGTGAAGAAATATCAATGCTTACGATCTCTTTATTCTTGATCGCAGCTGGTACATCGCCGTTTACGATCGCTTGAGCTAAGCCTTCAACAACAGCCGTCTTACCAACACCAGCATCCCCAACTAAAACAGGGTTGTTCTTTGTCCGACGTGCTAGGATCTCAGCTGCTTCTTGGATCTCTTTTTTGCGTCCAATAACTGGATCTAACTTTCCTTCACGTGCATCTTGTGTCAAATTACGACCAAGCTTTTGCAAAACACTACCTTCTTGTTGGCCAGCTTGTTGTTGCATTGCAGCTTGTTGAGCTTGAGCAGCTTGTTGAGCTTGATTTGGCAAGCGACCTGTTTGACGATATTGTCTGAATTCTTCAGGTGTAACTTCATGACCATTGATCATGTAACGGCTACTTTCTGAACTTAAACCATTGTTACCCCATAATTGATTAAAGATGTCGTCCATGTCTCCAAATGGATCTGTATATCTAGCCATAAATAATCCCTCGCTTTTTTTACTTAAATAATTTTTTAAATTTATAACGCTTGTAATATACAACTTATAATTTTGCATTGCAAACAAAAGCACTTGTCTGCAGAAAAAAGCCCAAGCGAACAACCAGAGCCTTTTAGAATCATAAATCGTAATACTACATTACTTCCAATTCATATAGTTTTCTTCAAGCTCTTGCAAAACTTGCCACATCGTTGCATGTTGTGCCCTAGCTAAGGCATCAAGATCACGCAAGTTTAGGGAAGTTGCACGAGTTTGTTGTTTGTTAAACGATTTATGAAGGGTCGTATAACCATAACCCGACCTCTTGGATACCTCATAAATAGTCAATTCCTTTTCACGTAGGTAACCTTTGATGTCGATCTCCATTGGTCCTCACCTCCACAAAAATAATTATACCACATTTGTGATGTTTTACAAGTGTAAAATACCACAAATGTGAAATATTTTTTTAAACTTTATTTTTTATAAAAAAATAACCCCTACCACATAGTAGGAGTTAGGCAAACTTATTTAGATCACAGGACGGGGACAAAATTTTGGCATCAATTCGTCAAAATCATATTCTTCCAAAGCTGCCAAGCCTTCTTTTGTAACATCAAAATAAGCTGTCAAACCTTGGGCGATCATCAAGTTGACTTCTTTTTCCGGATCAAATTGCACAACGATCACTGGTGTCTTAGTCGCATAAGCATAACCGATCTCAAAAGCTGTCCCTGAGTCTGGTTCGTTTTCTTTAGTCTCTTCTAATTTGTAGTCCACGATCGCTACGACTACATCGCTCGCATCGATCTGGTTAGTATCAAGTCCAAAAGTAGCTTTTTGCCACTCAAAGCTGCCAAATTCAGCTGCTTTATATTCATGTTCATGAGGAATAAAAATATTTTTGGGATCGATCGTTTTATTATTGCTCAAAGCAGCTTTAACTTTAGCGATCCGTTCTTTTTGAGCTGGACTAAAAAATGGTGATGCAAGATATACAGATTTCATTTTAGCGCCTCCTAGGATAAATATATTTTCAGTATACGTGACTAAAATCAGTAAAAGCAAGTTATTGCACTCTCTTCAATACCCCCCACAACATGTTGTGGTTAATTTTAAAAAAACACAAGATACGCTTTATTTTTACGCGATTTCCGAGTATGATTGTAGAGGTACTTAAATAATTTAACACTAACCAGATCTTATAGGAAAGGATGCTTCAATCATTTTGATCACACTATCAGGAATCATCGGCTCTGGGAAGTCGAGTTTAACCGAAATCTTAGCTCAAGAATTAGGCACTAAAGCCTATTACGAACCCGTCAAAGACAACCCTGTTTTACCTATCTTCTACAAAGGTAACGAGATCGCTGCTAAAAAGCGTGCAGCTGGCGATAAAGAGGCAACTAACCCATATGCCTATCTCTTGCAAACATTTTTCTTAAACCGCCGTTTTGCAATGATCAAGGCTGCTATGCAAGAAGACAACAACATCTTGGACCGCTCGATCTACGAAGACGAGATCTTCATGAAGATGAACACCGAAATGGGTAACGCAACTGAAGTCGAATACGACATCTACAAGAGCTTACTTTCAAATATGATGGAAGAACTACCATTTGCATCTCATAAGAAGTCACCTGATTTGATGATCACGATCAAAGTGTCCTACGATACAATGTTAAAACGAATCGAAAAACGCGGTCGTGATTATGAACTAGTCGAACGTGATCCTTCCTTAGTTGAATACTACCAACGTCTTTTACGTCATTACGATGTTTGGATGGAAGAATACGATTCTTCGCCACTTTTGATCATCGATGGCGACAAATACGATTTTGTTGGCAGTGTGGCTGATCGGATCGCAGTCTTAGAACAAATCGAAGAAAAGCTTTACGAACTAAACAAGATCAGTAAAGAACAACTTGCCGACCTAAAGAAACAACATCTTGAATTATTAAATGAAGTTGGGTGATAATAGAGCTGAGAGTACTTTCTCAGCTCTATTTTTTATGAAAGAAGGTTTTGTTATATGGAAAAAACTGAACGTAAAGATCTCAAAAAGACACTTTGGGTCGGCCTTTCCTGCTTAATAGCATTTAATATTGCTATTTTACAAGCACTTAGCATCTTAAATCCAGAAAATCCCGATGAAAGTGGCGTCCCATACTTTTTTGCAGTTGCAGCTGAATTATTCATCATCTTTGTTGCCACAAATAAAAAGACTCAACGCCAACTTTTTGATGTTTATCGCCAACCAACTGCCGCCAAATTTTTTCAATGGGTCTGCTTTTTAGGTCTGACACAGATCATTTTCAGCTACAACAGTACCTTGATCGAGATGCTTTTAAACTTCTTTCATCTGAGTGCTCAAAACCAAGAAGAAAATGCTACTGGAGCTAATGAAACGCTCTCAATGTTTATCTATGGATCATTTTTAGCCCCGTTTGGAGAAGAGATCTTATTTCGCGGTTTTCTTTTGCAAAACTTCAAACGCTATGGTGTTCGCTTTGCAATTATTTTTTCAGCCATTTTATTTGGCATCTACCATGGTAACATCGTTCAGACACCCTTCGCCTTCATTTTAGGGCTTTTGCTCGGTTATATTACTGTAAGTTATGGTCTCAAATATGCGATCGCTGTCCATATCTTTAATAATATGGTTCTAGCTGATTTTTTAGACCGTTTTTTACAGTTATTCTCAGAAAATACTGCCACAACTATCAGCACCATTATCATGGGAAGTTTAGCACTCGGGGGACTTTATTATTTATATCGTTTTTGGCATACACAACGTCAAAAATTATTTGCCCCGATCGACTATTCCGTCATAAGGAGCGCTTTGTTCAATCTTCCTTTCATGATCTTACTTGTGATCTGCTTATTAGAAATGCTAGCTGGTTTGACTCCGCTTCACTAAGGGATATCGCTTGCAGATATTTAAGCCAAGGGAGTATCATTAAATAAAGAGATAAAGGTAAGGTGATGCATGATGGCACTTAATTATGAACGTGTATTAGTAGCGATCGATGGTTCTAAGGGTTCCGATGTCGCGTTAGAAACTGCGATCGATGTAACTAAAAGAAATGAAGCTCATTTAGATATTTTACGTGTCTTAGACCTCAATTCACTCGAATACGGTGGCGCCGGGATCGCTTTAGATGGGGAACAGATCTATCGGATCGAACAAGAAAACGAAGCTTATTTACTCAAATTGCGTGAAGAACTCATTGAAAAGCACGGTTTTAAGACTGATCAGGTCAATGTCCACATTCGTTTTGGCAATCCTAAGATCGTGATCACTGAAGAATTTCAACCTGAATACAACATCGACATGATCATCGTTGGTTCAACTGGCAAGAGCTTCTTGCACCGCATCGTGACTGGTTCTGTTGCTTCTCATGTGACCCGAGCAGCTAAATGCGATGTGTTAGTGGCTCGCTCCACTGAGGAAAACTTGAAATGATCATTTAAGGCCTTGAAACGACTCAAGGTCTTATTTTTTGTACACAAAAAGGCAGGCATATTTCAAATCACTTGAAATAGCCTGCCTCTTTTAGACTGGATAAGTCCTAGCTAAAAGGTCAACGCTTATTCTTCTTCACGTTTCTTCTTGTTCTTCAAAGCACCTAAACCTACAAGTCCTGCCAAGCCAGTTAAGGCTACCCCAAGTGCTTTAGCCTTTTGATCGTCTGAATCACCCGTTTGTGGTAACTCAGTCTTAGTTGCATTTGGTAGTGTTTGCTTGTTAGTTGTTGGGGGTGCTACTGGTGCCTCTGTTTTTTGACTTGGAGTACTTGGTGTTTGTCCACCAGCAGTTGCTTTGGCTTTGACCGTGATCGTTGTTTCAACGATGTCAACTGAGCCGTCTGGATACGTTACTTTGACTAACGCTTTGAACATGCCTACTTTAGAAGTATCTGGCATTTCGACCCATTCGACTTTAGTACCAGCTGGCAGATCGCCTAAGTTTGCGATCGCATCTTTAGCATCTGGTACTTGGCCTTGAACAACTTCGATCGGCTTAGTGATCGGTTCGTTCTTATCGGCATCAGTCTTGTTAGCTGTAACTGTGATCTTCACTGTGATCTCATCAGTCGAGCCATCTGGATACGTCACAACGATCGTACCTTCTTTTTCTCCTGGTGTCGTTGTATCTACTGGTGTCTTCCAGTCAAACTTCGTACCTGATGGAAGCTCTCCCTTATTGGCAATTCCATCTCCTGGTTCTGGGGTGCCGCCCACTGGTGTTGTGATATCTTTACCAGTTGGTTCGTACTTATCTGCATCCGTTGGGTTTTCTGTGACCGTGACTTTCACTGTCACTTCTTCACTCGAACCATCTGGATACGTTACAACGATCGTACCTTCTTTTTCTCCTGGTGTCGTTGTATCCACTGGTGTCTTCCAGTCAAACTTCGTACCTGATGGAAGGTCGCCCTTATTGGCAATTCCATCTCCTGGTTCTGGAGTGCTACCCACTGGCGTTGTGATATCTTTACCAGTTGGTTCGTACTTATCTGCATCCGTTGGGTTTTCTGTGACCGTGACTTTCACTGTCACTTCTTCACTCGAACCGTCTGGATATGTTACAACGATCGTGCCTTCCTTTTCACCTGGTGTCGTTGTATCCACTGGTGTCTTCCAGTCAAATTTCGTGCCTGATGGAAGGTCGCCCTTATTGGCAATTCCATCTCCTGGTTCTGGTGTACCTCCCACTGGCGTTGTGATGTCTTTACCAGCTGGTTCGTACTTATCTGCATCCGTTGGGTTTTCTGTGACTGTGACTTTTACTGTCACTTCTTCACTCGAACCGTCTGGATATGTCACAACGATCGTGCCTTCTTTTTCACCTGGTGTCGTTGTATCCACTGGAGTCTTCCATTCGAATTTCGTACCTGATGGAAGCTCGCCCTTATTGGCAATTCCATCTCCTGGTTCTGGTGTGCTACCCACTGGCGTTGTGATGTCTTTACCAACTGGTTCATACTTATCTGCATCCGTTGGGTTTTCTGTGACCGTGACTTTTACTGTCACTTCTTCACTCGAACCGTCTGGATATGTTACAACGATCGTACCTTCTTTTTCTCCTGGTGTCGTTGTATCTACCGGCGTCTTCCAGTCAAATTTCGTACCTGATGGAAGCTCGCCCTTATTGGCAATACCGTCTCCTGGTTCTGGTGTGCCGCCCACTGGCGTTGTGATGTCTTTACCAGTTGGTTCGTACTTATCTGCATCCGTTGGGTTTTCTGTGACTGTGACTTTCACTGTCACTTCTTCACTCGAACCATCTGGATACGTCACGACGATCGTACCTTCCTTTTCACCTGGTGTCGTTGTATCCACTGGCATCTTCCAGTCAAACTTCGTATCTGGTGGAAGGTCGCCCTTATTGGCAATTCCATCTCCTGGTTCTGGAGTGCTACCCACTGGCGTTGTGATATCTTTACCAGTTGGTTCGTACTTATCTGCATCCGTTGGGTTTTCTGTGACCGTGACTTTCACTGTCACTTCTTCACTCGAACCATCTGGATACGTCACAACGATCGTGCCTTCCTTTTCTCCTGGTGTCGTTGTATCCACTGGTGTCTTCCAGTCAAATTTCGTACCTGATGGAAGCTCGCCCTTATTGGCAATTCCATCTTCTGGTTCTGGGGTACCACCCACTGGCGTTGTGATATCTTTACCAGTTGGTTCGTACTTATCTGCATCCGTTGGGTTTTCTGTGACTGTGACTTTCACTGTCACTTCTTCACTCGAACCGTCTGGATATGTTACAACGATCGTGCCTTCCTTTTCACCTGGTGTCGTTGTATCCACTGGTGTCTTCCAGTTAAATTTCGTGCCTGATGGAAGGTCGCCCTTATTGGCAATACCGTCTCCTGGATCTGGAGTGCTGCCCACTGGCGTTGTGATATCTTTACCAGTTGGTTCGTACTTATCTGCATCCGTTGCCGCAACTTTGTATTGAGCTACAAAAGTTCCACCTGTGGTAAAGGTATCTGGCAAGACTGGATCCCAGCCATTTTGAACATAACCTTCTGCTGGTTCGATCGTTGGAACGGTAACTTCACTTGCTGGCGTGCCTTCACGAACATCAAAGACATAGCTTGCACCATCAGCAAATTTACCATTTGTACCAGCATCAAATGTCACTCTGACATATCCTTCTGGGGTCGGAGCATTTGGATCATTGGTCCGATCAATGACCTTATCCATTACGATAACTTTGACTGTCGTAGTCGACGTTGTGCCATCTGGGAAGGTCACTGTTACCGGAATATCAAATTCACCAGCTTCGGTACCATTTGGCAATTTAGATGGATCATCCACTGTGATCGTTGGTTGTGGAGTTTTATCTGTCGGATAACCTGTGATCACAGCTCCGATCACTTCATCAGCCGTGGTTGGATCGCCAAAGGCCTTATTGATGGTACCACCTTCAACAACATATTGAATATTGTCTTTGATCTTGTATTGAGCCACATAATTAGCTGCATCCGTAACAGTCTCTGCTAATTCTGGGCTCCAGCCAGTATGCAAGTAATCAGCTGCTGGCGTTACAGTCGGGACTGGTACTTCTGTCATTGCTGTCCCAACTTTAACATCAAACATCGTCTTAGCATCAGCTGCAAAAGTACCATTTGCCCCCTGATCAAAGGTCACACGCACATAGCCTTCTGGGGTCGGTTGCATTGGATCAGTGATCGGGATCACGTTACCTACTACGACTTTGACATTTGTCTTGTCCGTTGTGCCATCTGGATACGTTACCGTTACTGGAACATCATAAACTCCAGCTGTATTGCCATCTGGTAGACCAGCTGGGTCGTCCACTGTGATCGTTGCCCCTGCTGGGGTTGCGATCGGATCAGTCTTACCAGCCTCAGTAAATGTCACTTTACCGGCCACTTCTTCAGCAGTAGTTGGACTACCAAGTTCTTTATTTAATTGGCCACCAGTCACATCATAATCATCAGCGATCGGGGTTTTGATCGTTACTTTAACAGTAACTTCATCAGTCGAACCATCTGGATAGGTCACTACTACTGGAATATCAAAATCACCTGCAGTTTGTCCATCTGGCAAGGTCGTCCCTTCTTTGATCGCCATTGTTGGTCGGTCATTTAGTGTATCTGGGTAGTTGGTCGTTACTTTACCTAAGATCTCTTCTGGCGTTGGCGCTTGACCAAAGTCTTTAGTCAGTTCGCCACCAGTAGCTTCAAAGGTCGTAGCTGCATCATTTGCTACATTGACAGTGACATAAACAAAGTCCTTAGAACCATCTGGATAGGTCACTTGAACTGGGGTGACATATGTGCCTTTACCTGTCAAAGCATTACCCTTAACTGTAACTGCACCTGTCGTTTCATCGATCGTAACATCGGCTGGATCAAGCACTTTGGCATCGGCTGGCACAGTTGCTTTGATATCAGCTGGAATATCCGCATCAGCAGCTGGGGTAAACTTCGTACCTGTTGGCGCTGTTGTAGCTTGACCTGTCGCATCGGTAAATGTCGGTGTCACTGGGGTCGTATCCTGACCGATCGTACCAGCTACTTCTTCATATGCTGGGACATAAGAATCAGCCATCGGTACGCTTGCGATAAAGGAATCTAAGGCTAAAGCATTGTCTAAACTCTTAGTACTTTCACCTTGTTCAAAGACTGCGATCGTAAAGTTGGTATCGCTTGTGATATCATCAGGTACCGTAAAGAGATCTGGCTTGTAAGTCCCATCTGTACTAGAAGTGATCGTTTGCGCTGACCCATAGGCGACCCCATCTTTGAACCATTGAACTTGATACTCATGGGCTGGGAATAAACCACCTACAGTCGACTCAACTTTGTCGCCTGCAAAGGCATGGTTATTTCCGGTATCATAATTTAAAATGTCGACCATTGGCTGTGGAGTCAATAAAGCAAAGTTGATCGAACCATAGTTTGAAGTCGTTCCCACTGAAGTCAAAAAACTATTTGCATCTTGGAACATATTGTTAGTAAAGGCATCATTCCAAATGTTGTAGTTATCGATCAATGGCATAACATACATATACTTCGCATTGATATGGCGCAATGGACCCAGCGCAGTTCCATTCCAAAGCGTGATATTACTGTTATTGATATCTGCATCAGAAACCAAAGTATGCCACTTATCGGCACTAACTGAAAGACCTTTTGTCGTTGGACTAGCACCATACAAACCTCTAAATGGAATATAGTATTTACCGTTAGCGTCAGCAGTGCCAACAACAGATTCGGCAATATGCGAACCTACACCGTGTTCTTCTTGGTATTTAGCAATGATCTCAGCCTGCGCAGCTTTCATATCATCAAGTGAATATCCTTTATGAGCAGCAGCCCATTCATCGATCAAAATGGTCACTTCATCATTCAAATATGAGGCAACAACTTTAGTCCCCGTTGCTTTGACGTCGTTACTGTCATTGATCCATTGGTTAGCTAAAGTACCAGCTGCATCACCATTTTCATACCAGACCCAACCGGTAACTGCCCCAGATAGACCACGATCTGGCCAACTACCATCGACATTTGGTGGCATTTCCCATTGATCTTCTGGCTTAACGAGCCAATCTTCTAAGCCCATCTTTTCTTGGAAGATGACCATTGAGTTAACGATCCGATTGACCCCAGCGGTAAAGTCCCAGGATTCATTCTTACGATTCAAACGTGTATGGAAACCATAGATCTTATCCCCCGCTTGAACAATACTGTATTTTTCAGGATCTGGATTTTGGACCCATGTTCTGATCGCAAATTTTGCATCACCTGCAAGTTCAAATTTACTTTGTTCTAGCCCATTTGGATCAGAAAGATCGATCGCAAAGGTCCCATCAGCATTAGTCGTGGTGTAGTAGATCTTGGAAACATAACCATTACCATTTACCCACTGCAAATAAACCTTGACACCCGCCATTGGGGTCGAATCCTTACCCATACCATCTAAACCGCCACGGCTCGTATCCAACCAAGCTTTACCAGAATAGGTTTGCTTAGCAGTTGGATCACCGGGGCTATAGATCGCATTTTTTTCTAATTCTTCTTGCAATGCATCTGAAACGTTTGGCCCATCAGCTTTTGCGCTTGGTTGGTCACCTTCACCATTTGCTGCAGCACGTAATATTGATGCTTCTGCCGAAGCTTCTTCAGTTGTTGGTTGCACTTCGGGTCGTGGTGTTTTAGCTGTGGGCGTTTCACTCGGTCGCGCTTCCGTTTCAGCTGGTGTTTCTGTTGTTTGTGTCGTATCAGTCACTTCTGGTGTCGTTTTAGGAGTAGTCGCTACTTCTGGTGTTTCAGATACAGTTGTGCTATCACTGGTTGTGGTAGTGTCTTCTGAAGTTGGCGCTTCAGTCGTCTCATTACTATCTGTCATTGGAGTTTTAGCTTGAGATGTTTCATTGGTAGTGGCATCCTCAGCTGGAGCTCCATTTTCATTATTTGCCCCTTCGGTAGCAGCTGATGTATCACCTGGATCTTCGGCCGAGGTTTCGACCATTTCAGTTCCTGACTCATTATTTGTCTGATCGGCTAAAACACTATTAGTTCGATGAACGGCAAATGTCGTCCCGATCAAAACAGAAGCTACCCCAATACTAAACTTTTTGATCGTAAAGCGTTGATGTTTTGGTTCCATCTTTTGAGATTGTTGCTTCTTGTTATTTTTTGAGAGCATATAAAAACCTCCATCTCTATTTGACCATTTACAAGAACATTAAATTCTTGTAAACATTTACATTCCGTAACATAATACTAACTTTTTATATAAAAAAACTCAAATGATATTACTTGAATGTTCAAAATCTTAAACTTTAATCCCTTTTTAAAACAAAGTATTTATCATAAAAAACAAATAATAACATTACGTTTTTTATAATATAAAAATTAGATAATCATAAAAAATATATTGAATAATAAGTAATTACACACTCTAAAAAGTTAAATTTGCTAATACTATCAATAAATAAAGTGATTTGCCCCTAATGAAACAATATGTTATAATCTCGGCGTTAGTGTTATTTAAAGCAATTGCTTTGGCTACAACTTCGATTGGTTGTGCTTGGGTTTGCGCATTTTCCACAGAAGTTCTTTAACACTATCCTCTATAGCAGTCGGATCGACGAGTATTTGCGGTACTCAGTCTATTCTTGACTGCTTTTTTGTATAATACAAAAAGGCCTCCGCCCAATTTTGACTTGGGAGGAGGCCTCAAACTGTTTATTTAGATAAATAATTATCTAATTAGTTTTTGCGTTTCTTCTTATCAGCTACTGCGCCTAATCCAAGGACTCCTGCAAGAGCTGTTAAGATCACGCCAGCAACAGATGCTTGGCTAGTATCAGAATCATCACCTGTTTGTGGTAATTCTTGTTTGCCGTTATCAGCAACCGGTTTAGTAACATTCGTTGGTTTTGGTGCTGGCTTACTTTCATCTGTATTGTTACCTACAGTTGCTGCCTTAACGATCACTTCAACTTCAACAATATCAAAGGATCCATCTGGGTATGTTACCCTTACTAAACCATTAACTTTGCCCGGTGTTGCTGTATTTGGAGTAACGATCCATTCAACTGTCGTACCATTTGGAAGTTCATCTAAGTTAGCGATCGTATCCTTAGCATCTGGAACTTCACCTGGTAAAACTTCAACTGGTTTTGTTTGTGGTTCATACTTATCAGCATCTGTGCGGTCATCTGTTACGACTACCTTCACTGATACTTCATCGGTTGAACCATCTGGGTATGTTACAACGATCGTACCTTCTTTTTCACCTGGTGTTGTTGTATCGATCGGTGTCTTCCATTCGTACTTCGTACCTTCTGGTAAGTCTTCCTTGTTTGCGATACCTTCTGATGCGTCTGGTTGTTTGTTCAAGCCAGTATTCACATCTTTACCTTGTGGGTCGTTCTTTTCAGCATCTGTGCGGTCGTCTTTTACGACAACTTTCACTGGTACTTCATCAGTCGAACCATCTGGGTATGTTACAACGATCGTACCTTCTTTTTCACCTGGTGTTGTTGTATCGATCGGTGTCTTCCATTCGTACTTCGTACCTTCTGGTAAGTCTTCCTTGTTTGCGATACCTTCTGATGCGTCTGGTTGTTTGTTCAAGCCAGTATTCACATCTTTACCTTGTGGTTCATACTTATCAGCATCTGTTGGATCTTCTTTTACAGTGACCTTAACTGGTACTTCATCTTTTGAGCCATCTGGGTATGTTACAACGATCGTACCTTCTTTTTCACCTGGTGTTGTTGTATCGATCGGTGTCTTCCATTCGTACTTCGTACCTTCTGGTAAGTCTTCCTTGTTTGCGATACCTTCTGATGCGTCTGGTTGTTTGTTCAAGCCAGTATTCACATCTTTACCTTGTGGTTCATACTTATCAGCATCTGTTGGATCTTCTTTTACAGTGACCTTAACTGGTACTTCATCTTTTGAGCCATCTGGGTATGTTACAACGATCGTACCTTCTTTTTCACCTGGTGTTGTTGTATCCACTGGTGTCTTCCATTCGTACTTCGTACCTTCTGGTAGATCACCCTTGTTTGCGATACCATCTTCTGCCTTTGGTGTCTCATTTACACCTGTTGTTACATCTTTACCTTGTGGGTCATACTTATCAGCATCTGTTTTAGCGACTTCGTATTGAGCCACATAAGTAGCACCTGTTGTGAATGCTGTTGGTAGTGCTGGACTCCAAGCTTCATCACCAGCTTTTTGAACAAAACCATCGTTAGCTTCAACAACTGGTACCTTAAGTGCACTTGCAGGTGTACCTTCGCGAACATCAAATACTGTGCGTGAGCCTGTAGCAAATTTTCCATCTTTACCAGCATCAAAAGCTACACGTACATAACCTTCTGGTGTTGGTTGGCTTGGATCATCTGTACGGTCAATGATCTTATCCAAAACTGTTACGGTCACTTTGCCATCAGCCGTTGTTCCATCTGGATATGTTACCGTTACTGGCACTTCATAAGTACCTGGTGTTGTCCCATCTGGTAATTTACTTGTATCAGTAACTTTTACTACCGGTTGTTTTGCTTCAGAACTTGGATAATCTGTTGTTACTTTAGATGTTACATCATCTTCTGTCGTTGCTTCACCTGCTGGCTTAGTAAGCTTACCAAATGTAGCCTTATATTTGACATTATCTTTCACTTTATATTGAGCTGTGAACGTACTTTGAGCATCGATCGTAGCTGGGATCTCTGGTGACCAGCCTGTATGCAAGTAATCTTCTTCTGGTGTTACTTCAGGTACGACTTTATCCAATTCAGCTTTAGCAGTACCTTGCTTCACATCGTAAACAGTTACCGCACCGTCGGCAAATTTACCATGATCGCCAGGTGCAAATGTTACTCTCACATAGCCGTCTGGTGTTGGTTGCTTATCAGGATCGGTCACTGGGATAACGTTACCTACAACAACTTTTACTGTCACCTCATCAGTAGTTTTATCTGGATAAGTCACAACAGTTGGAATATCATAAACACCTGGTGTGTTGCCATCTGGTAAAGTCGTGCCATCTTTAGGTGCAACTGTAGTACCTGCTGGCGCTGTAGCAGCTTTACCATCTTTAGTATATGTTACAGCGTTGGCAAGATCGGCATTTGTAGTTGGTTGTCCTAGTTCTTTGTTGATCGTACCACCATTTGCTGTGTATGTTTCAGTATAATCCTTGGCTACTGAAACTGTTGCATAGGTATAATCCTTTGACCCATCTGGATAGGTCACAACTACTGGTGTTACATAAGTTCCCTTAGCTGGTAAACCTTCACCCTTGACAGTGATCTTACCAGTCGCTTCATCAACTGTAACATTAGTTGGATCAAGAACAGTCGCATCAGCTGGTAAGTTAGCCTTTTGCTTTTCTTCATCTGTTGTAGCTGTTGTAAACTTAGTACCTGCTGGCGCTGTAACAGGATTACCATCTTTATCCGTAGAATTACCATCTTTATCCGTAAATGTTGGAGCATCTACTACTGCCTCTTCACCAACAGTTCCATTAACTGGCTTATAAGCTGGTACATATGAGTCAGCTACAGGAACAGAAGCTAACAAGGAATCTAGAGCCAAAGCGTTATTTAAACTCTTAGTATTAGTACCTTGCTCAAACACAGCTACCGTAAAGTTAGTATCTCCTGTTAAGTCATTAGGGATAGTGTATGAAGTACTATCTGCTGGAGCAAATGTTCCATCGACCGTTGAGACGATCGTTACTGGATCACCAACAGCTACACCGTCTCTGAACCATTGAACTTGATATTCACGTGCTGGTAACAAGCCACCGATCGTAGCTTCGACCTTATCACCAGCAAATGCATTGTGTTCACCGCTTGCATCATAATTCAAAGCATCGATCATTGGTTGTGGCGCCATGATCGCATAGTTGATCGCGCCAATGTTATAAGATGATGCAACCACGGTCAAGAACTTATCTGCTGGATTTTGGAAGATATTTGATGGGAAACCGTTGCTCCATACATTGTAATTATCGATCAACGGTGTGATATACATATAGTCTTGGTTGATATGACGGTACTTTTGACCTGCCGTCCCATTCCAAGCCATCAAGTTATTATGAGAAATATCAGCATCGCTCACCAATTTACCGTATTCATCGTCCTTGATCTTATTAGGAGAAAGAGCATTATTTTGTTTTGTAGCACTAACACCATAAAGCCCTCTAAATGGGATATAGTAAGTTCCATTAGCCTTCGCTACACCAACCACTGTTTCGGCAATATGCGAACCTACACCGTGTTCTTCTTGATAAGCTTTGATGATCTCAGCTTGGGCCTTGCGCATATCATCTACTTGGTAGCCCTCGTTATTCTTCTTCCATTCATCCAATTGACGAGTTACTTCGTCATTCAAGTATGATGCAACGATCTTTGTACCAGTAGCTTTTACATCATTACCATCATTGATCCATTGGTTAGCAAGCGAGCCAGCATAGTCCCCATTTTCAAACCAAACAGTCCCACGAACTGTACCGTATGCACCTTCTTCTGGCCATTCACCACTTGCGTTAGGTGATTTTTCCCATTGGTCTTCTGGCTTCATCAACCATGTGTCTGCTCCAACCTTATCTTGTAAGATGACCATTGAGTTGACAATCCGGTTGATACCAGCCGTAAAGTCCCAAGATTCGTTATTACGGTTCACACGTGTATGGAAACCATAGATCCCATCACCTTGTTTAACGACATTGTATTTTTCTGGATCTGGATTGCTGATCCATGTTCTGATCGCAAATTTTGGATCACCAGCTAATTGGAATTCGTTGCCGTTTTCCAAGTCTGGATGATCTAAATTGATAACATAAGTTCCGTCAGCTTCAGAAGTTGTATAGTAGACTTTAGAAACATGTCCTTTACCGTTTACCCATTGAAGATAAACTTTGACACCAGCCATCGGAACATCGCCACTGCCAAAAGCATTCATTGCTGTACCAGTAGTTTGAAGCCATGCTTTACCCGCATATGATTTCTTTTCACCTTTGACACCAGGACTATAAACAGCATTCTTTTCTAATTCTTCTTGTAATGCAGCTGAAACAGGTGTGTTAGGATCTCCAGGTGTAGCAGATGTATCTGTTGTCTCATCTGCATCAGTAGTTGCTGCTCTGAAAGCCGATGTAGCAACTGGCTTTTCTGCTTGGGCGTTCACGCCTTCTTCAGGTTGAACCGTTGTCGCTTCATCTTTGGCAACATCTGAGGCTGTCGTAGCTTCTGCTTCATTCTCAACAGCATCAGTTGCCTTCTCTGCTTCGTTCGCTTGGGTTTGCGCACTTTCTTCTGTAGGTTGAGCTGTAGCATCAGTATTTGCGGTACTTGTGCTATCCACCTCTGCATTTGTAGCCGCATTTGACAAAACTACTTCTTTATTGTTTACATCATCTGATTTATTTTCCACCACTTCAGATGATGTATTTTCGGTTGCAGTTTCATCAGCCGATACATTCCCAGCACCAGAATACATTGCAAACGTTGTTCCGACCAAAACAGAAGCTACCCCTACAGTAAACTTTTTGATTGCAAAGCGTTGTTGCTTGGGCTCCATCTTTTGAGCTTGTAATTTCTTATTATTTTTTGAAAGCATTACACCAAAACCTCCACTTTTTTGAACTTTCTTAAAATAAACAAGATAAATTAATTATCTCACTATAATATTAATTTTTACTTAAAAATAAAACAACTATTAATTTTGATCAAACACCGCTTCATACTATTTTTGAGTTTTTTTACAATAAGTTTTTGTTATATAAATTAATTTGAATTTAATAAAATTACGCAATTAAAAAACAGTCAAGTCCATAATCCTGTGTAAAATACTATACAATGTTTTACCG